>WSSedL1CaDRAFT_10000376_pt1 | contig 31615 bp, 32 predicted proteins | sample WetSurSL1Cattail_FD_9464 | JGI IMG/M metagenome (IMG submission 9464)
ATATCAGAAGTTTGTTTCCAGAACCGAGACTTATGGATATGACGGGATGGGGAACCGGAAGACGGAAAAGATCCAACTGCGCAAGGAATACGGTTATACATATACGTATGCCCCGGATTCCAACCGTCTGATGTCCAAAGTAAAGGATGACGGGTCGGAACGGGTGGATTATGTTTATGATGATAACGGTAACCTGACTTCGAAGGTTGCGACGAAGGGCGATAAAGTTGATACTTGGGAATACACCTATGACTTATTGAATCAGTTGGAGCAGGTCACCAAGAATGGAACGGTGGTTTCAAATTACATCTATGATCCCAGTGGTTTCAGAGTGGAAAAGAATGGCGGTAAGGGACGGATCGATTATGCGCCGCTTTTAAATGGAGAAGTCGGCTATCGAAAAGAGTTCCAATCCGGTAAAGAATACTCCTTCATTTATGTAGGCGGCCAACATTTAGCCAGGGTCGACGGAGTGATCGGCGGCGAGGGCAAGAAATTTTTCTATAGCAACGACCAGCTGGGGACGGCTTTGGCGCTCACGGATGAAAACGGGAATCAAGTTGTGGAGAGGGATTTTGCGCCTTTTGGCGAACGATTAAAGCAAAGTGAAGATGATGGAGTTGTTTCCGACGAGGACGGCAGCGCCTTTACCGGGAAGGACTGGGACGAGGATATCGGGCTATATTATTACAACGCCCGGTGGTATGATGCGGAGATAGGCCGGTTTACCTCCGAGGATTCAGTGGCGGATGATCCGAACCTCTATGGGTATTGCTCTGGAAATCCGGTGAACATGACCGACCCGACGGGACACTGGGGACTACCGGTCAATGCAATCGGCTGGGCTTCGACGATGATCAGCGCGGTGGCGATTCTGTCCGGCGATGAGAAGCTGGGTGCTATTTCCGGGGCTGTGGGGTTGTTTATAGCGGCTAATAGTATGGTTCAATATATTCAAACTCAAGAAGCCCTGGCTGACTTGGCGAAAGCAAATCAACCGGGGCCGGATCCGGCGGATACGGAAAGTAATGTAGTTGCGGCCGAACAAACTACAAAAGCAGGAGGATCTGGTGACAATAACCAACCATCAGCAGCGGCGGATACATCAGTGGAGGTAGGTTCGACAAGTAATATAGATAGTCCCAGTATGCATGATATTTATATGGATTATTGGAATAACTTATCTGCTGACTTTTATAAAGATCCTGAAAGATTGAAAACAGCTTTAAATATGTTATATATGGGGATTGGTATGGGTGAAGAAAAACCAAGTCTTGGTTGGGGTTCAAAAGGAAATCACGATAGTGTTCCATATAAAAATATGGTTATTACTGTCCAAGCGACTCTAGGTAATCTACCTACTACTGGATATTTTGGGACGATGACAAAGAACAGAATACAAGCATTATATGGTAGCAAGAATTTTAAAGGTACAATTGTTGGACAAAAATTAATCCATAGGTTGTTAATTAGGTCAGCATATAGTCAAAATAGAAGTTTTATATGGCCAACAAAAGGGACAATTACCAGTGGCTTTGGACCGCGAATTCCACCGAAAGAGGGAGCATCCGATACTCATCCAGGATTAGATATTGCTAATGATTATGGTACCAAAATTTTTTCAAGTGTATCAGGAACAGTTGTTGAAGTTGGGTATAAAAGTGCAGATGGTAATTATGTAAAGGTTGATATTGGTGGTGGGTATACTGTTGGATATTGTCATTTTGGTTCCCGACCAAATCTTTCAATAGGCCAAGATATATTCCAAGGGCAATTTATTGGGAATATGGGTAGCTCAGGTATTTCTACAGGTTCCCATTTACACTTTGGTATAAGGGATAGTAATGGAAATGCGATTAATCCAATGAACTATTTACCATATAATTCCAATATGCCGAAAAGCAACGATGTAGGATATGAACCAACAAAAGGGTATTATAATATATTCTAATTTTACTGGAGGAAAAAAATGAAAAGATTTACAACTATAAGTATAATATTTGCTACAATAATAGTTTTATCTAGTTGTCATGTATTGGTAGAAGGTAAAATGCAAGAAGTAAATATCAATTTAATTGCAAAAGATCCTTTACAAATAGAAGACTTTCAAATTCCAGGTATCAAACTTGGGCAAGAAATTATAGAAGTTGAGAAGGTTTATGGAAAACCTATAAAAAAATATTTAAATAAAGAATACGCAAATAATGAATTTGAGTTTTACGAATACCCCAACTTTAAGGTTGAATATAATACAATAACTTTAACTGTAATTTCTATTTCGTTAAAAAATGAATTGGTGAAAACTCCGAGGGGAATTAAAATAGGTGATGAAGAAAAAAAAGTTATATACTATTACGGTAGGGGTAAAACATATGATAAATATAAAGGGAAATTATTTTATCAAAAAACATTTGTAAAAGGGTATTCAGAAGATACTTGTGGTATTAATTTTTTAATAGTTAATGGGAAAGTAAAAGAAATTAAACTTTATTATGCTGCTAATTAATTAGATAAGCTAAGTTAATCCTGTCTTAGTTATGTTTACTTATACCTTTGAAAAAAGAGCGGGTGAGATCCGCTCTTTATTTATCCGCTTAACATCGGTCCCGACAGTCCCGGCGATAATCCGGTAATTTCCTTTGAATACGACTATAACGGGAATTGCGTCAAAGAAACCAAAGCCAATGGACAGGTCATCACTTACAGCTATAACAGCCGGAACTGGCTATTAAGCCAAACGACCGAACTGAACAGTAAGAAATATACCACCCGCTTTGAGTATGACGGAGCAGGCAATAAACGCTATGTGATAGACAATAAAGAGAAGAAGACCGAGTACCAGTACGATGCCTTAAACCGCATGATCCGTACTTACTTTCCGTTGGGCAACACCGCTGAAACTTTCTACGACGCCAACGGCAACAAGATTGGTACCCGCGATGGCCGTCATAACGGCAGCGATTTTGTTTACGACAAACTTAACCGGATGGTTCGGGCCACCGACGGGGAAGGAAACACCACCAAGTTCTGGTATGATCAGGAGGGAAAGCTGACTAAACAGGAATCCCCGAGGGGACTTGTGACCAAGTATTATCTGAACGAACTGGGGATGACCAAACGGACTGTGGACTCATTGGGCAGAAGCCGCACCTTTGACTATGACGTGGCCGGAAATGTCATTTATCAAAAAGACCCCCGTGGGACGGAGTGCAGTTTCGAATATGACGATCTCTACCGGGTATTGCAGGAAAATTTGCGAAACGGCAGTAGGTTTCAGACCCTGAGCTACGACTATGATCAAGTCGGCAACGTGAAACGGGCCTCCAATGGCCAGGTGGATTTGATTTATAACGATGCTGATGGTAATTATGACTCCGATCCCTTTAGCAGGATTAAAAAAGTTAAACAGATCATGCCGGACGGGACAAGCTATACCACCCAGTACCAGTATGACGTGATGGGCAATATGACCGGAATCCGTTATCCGGGTTCGGCGGACTGGCTGACCTATCAGTATGACCCAATGAGCCGGCTGGTGGGGATAGGGGGATTTGCCGGGACCCGCAACAAGCCGGGTTTCACCTATGATGAGAACAGCGCTTTAGCCGGCGTTACTACGGATAATGGTATTACCACTTCTTATATACGGGATGAAAACGGCCGGATTACCAATATTGACTCGAGAAAATCCGGTAATAGCGTCATGAGTCTGACCTACACCTATGATGACGCCAATAATATCATTACCCGCAACGACAACGGCTACGTCTATGATAAAGTAAACCGCTTGCACCAAGCGACGATTCGGGGGTATTTTGAGGATAACTTCACCAAGGCCGATATGCTCATCGGCAAGGTGGATCAGGATTATCACGGCCAGAAGGAACAGGACGAGGATATCACGGACCAGACGCAGATCAAAATGGATTATAACGCTCGAAGCTTGATCTTTAATCTGAAAATGGATGCCGAAAACATCTGCCGGGTGGAGCTTTCTCCGGAGCTGGCCAGCCACAGGGTACCCACCGACCAGCTGGAGATCTATTACCGCAACGGGGTCGGCTTTACCAAACTGGATAAGAGTTTATGGACGGGAAGCAAGGATGGGACGGGCAAGATCGTCATAAGGTTCACACCAGTGCTCAATACCCATGAAATCAAGATTCATTGCAATTATGACGATCTGGACTATTTACAGATGCCGCTGGATAAGTCGCAGTTTTTCAACAGCCCGGAGAAACTGATCACCGTGTATCAGAAGTTTGTTTTCCGAACCGAGACTTATGGATATGACGGGATGGGGAACCGGAAGACGGAAAAGATCCAACTGCGCAAGGAATACAGTTATACATATACGTATGACCTGGATTCCAACCGCCTGATGTCCAAAGTAAAGGATGACTCGGGAAGGCGCGGTACGGAACGGGTGGATTATGTTTATGATGATAACGGTAACCTGACTTCGAAGGTTGCGACGAAGGGCGATAAAGTTGATACTTGGGAATACACCTATGACTTATTGAATCAGTTGGAGCAGGTCACCAAGAATGGAACGGTGGTTTCAAATTACATCTATGATCCCAGTGGTTTCAGAGTGGAAAAGAATGGCGGTAAGGGACGGATCGATTATGCGCCGCTTTTAAATGGAGAAGTCGGCTATCGAAAAGAGTTCCAATCCGGTAAAGAATACTCCTTCATTTATGTAGGCGGCCAACATTTAGCCAGGGTCGACGGAGTGATCGGCGGCGAGGGCAAGAAATTTTTCTATAGCAACGACCAGCTGGGGACGGCTTTGGCGCTCACGGATGAAAACGGGAATCAAGTTGTGGAGAGGGATTTTGCGCCATTTGGCGAACGATTAAAGCAAAGTGAAGATGATGGAGTTGTTTCCGACGAGGACGGCAGCGCCTTTACCGGGAAGGACTGGGATGAGGATATCGGCTTATATTATTTTAATGCTCGCTGGTATGACCAGGAGATTGGGAGGTTTGTGGAGGAAGATCCGATACAGGATGATATAATCAAATATATCAATCACCGTAATATCCCTCAAACCTATAAAGACGAGGTTTTTTTAAAGATTCGCTATTATGATTCGAAAATAGGAGAATTTGATATTTATGATGCTGTTCGTCAATTCAATGGGATATATTTGTATTGCCTCAATAATCCGATTAATTTGATTGATCCTACTGGTTTATTTGGATGGGGGCTATACGGTAGTGCAGGTTATGATGCAAGTACTTTTACTGATTCCTCCAGCGTGAACACATCTACAGGAGTCGGAAAATTTGTAAGTTTAAGTAAGGGAGAAGTTAATAGTGGGAGTTTTGTAAGTGGCTCAAGTGCTGCTACAAAAGGTGGGGGTGGTGATTCTAAAGAGCCTAATGAAAAAGTGTTTGGCGAGTATGCTGGAGTATCTGGTAGCGCATTCATTACTAATGCAGATAATCTTGAGCAGTTTTCCGATATACCAACAGTAACTACTGTTAATATTCCTGGTGTATCGATTGCATTTGGGTGGAATGATAAGGGTATTGGTATGTTGGCAGTCGGAGTTGGACCTAGTTTTGGTATTTCAATCACTACAGAAAATTCTACAACCAAAGCGGTAACTACATCTTCTCAAACCTTTAGGAAACAAAGCACTAATAATAGTAATTCTTCAACCGGAGAAGTTGATTGGAAACGAGCAATTCCTAATTTTTTAGGACTGGGGAATTAAAATGATTAGGTTTTTAAAATTATTATTTTTATTTAAAGGAAGGCTCAATAGGAAAAAGTTTTTCATTTTGGTTATTACTCATATCATGACTTTAATAACTGTTGTATTCTCTTTTCCTCAAACAAAATCACAATATATGTATATATTAAACTGTTCGATTATAATCTTAGTTATTATTTCACATATATCATCAGTATTTCGGAGATGTCATGACGTTAATAAAAGTGGATTGACTTACTTCACAATAGTAAAAACTTCTCCTTTTAAAGATTGGCGAATGCTATTTACCGAAGAAGGGACCAAAGAGGAGAATGATTATGGAATGCCGGATGATAATTGGTTTTAATAGAGATAAAAAGATTATGGTAAAACCCTTTTCTTTAATATCTTTTAAAGGAACGTTAAATAAAGATAAGTTGTTACCGCTAATCCAAAAAGCCCAAAAGCTGACGGGGTTGCCTGACCGAAAGTTGCCATATATAATGACCATATCAACAGAAAAGGAAAGACGTTCCTGTTTAGTGCGCTACTGCGCCAACAGTAACACCAGGAACGTCATCACAACACGATATGGTTATTTTATCAGATTATCGTTTAGTTGAAAACCCCGAAAAGGGAGTTTTTTGTTAGGAGCGAGGAGCAGAATTCATGTCCGTGTTGTAACGGGATTTTAGAAGTTATCGGTAGCCGCAAACGGAAATATCTTAATGAAGCCGGAATAAAAGCAGTTTTAATTATCCGAAGACTCCGTTGCAAGGGGTGCAGACGGATTCACCACGAACTTCCAGACATCCTCGTTCCATACAAACGTTACAATAGAGCGAGCATTGAAGCGGTGGTAAGCAAAAATGCAACACTAAGCGTAGCAGCCGACGAATCCACCCTGTTCCGTTGGCGAAGCTGGTTTAGGAGATTAGCACATCACTTTTTAGGTTGTCTGGTATCCATCACAATCCGGTATCAAAGCGAATCTGTAGAAGAAGCGATCCGTTTTTCCAAGTCCCCGCTCCAAAGGATCTGGTATTTTGTAGGAGATGCCCCCGGCTGGCTGGCCCGAGTTGTCCGTCCGGTGGTAAATTTAAATCTTTGGATACATACCCGTTCCGCCTTTCTGTCCTGAGCGGGAGGCTGTAAACTCATGCTGAGACCAAATTAAGGAGGGAGATTCAGCATGAAAGATCAGAAAAGAGCCGAAACAATTGCCGAACAGCGGATGCAGCTACTCTCACCACTGTTAGCGGAAGGACTGGACCCAGCCAAAGCCGGGCAGATTAAAGCCCGGATTTGCGAGCAAAATGGGTTATCAGAACGTACCCTGCGCCGATACCTGTTACAATACAAGGAAGCTGGATTCAGTGGCCTCAAACCGAAAGGCAAAGGCACGTGCCGGACTGAAGATGCAATTCCACTCAATATTTTGGAGCAGGCCATTCTATTACGCCGAGAGGTTCCAGGCCGCAGTGTATCCCAGATCATTCAAATCCTTGAATGGGAAGGTAAGGTGCAGCCGGGTCAGATTAAACGCAGTACGCTCCAGGAAAAATTGGTCCAGCGCGGATACAGCACAAGGCATATGCGGATGTATGCTGATACGGGTGTTGCCGCCAGACGATTTCAACAAAAACACCGTAACCGGTTGTGGCATTCGGATATTAAGTATGGACCGTATCTGCCCATTGGCAAGGATGGAATTAAAAAGCAAGTGTATCTGGTCACCTTTATTGATGATGCAACCCGGTTTGTCCTCCACGGAGAATTTTATCCGGTATTGGACCAGGTTATCGTGGAGGACTGTTTCCGACAGGCCATCCGGAAATATGGTGTGCCGGAAGCGGTATACTTCGATAACGGGAGTCAGTACCGGACCAAATGGATGAGCCGGGCCTGCGCCAAGATGGGAATCCGGCTGCTGTTTGCCAAACCCTATTCCCCGGAGGCCAAAGGGAAAGTGGAACGGTTTAACCGGGTTGTTGACAGTTTTCTAAATGAAGTCTTGGTTGAAAAACCCCAATCGTTAGATAAGTTGAACGAATTGTTTCAGGTCTGGCTGGAAGAATGTTATCAGAACAAACCTCATTCCAGTCTGGATAGTAAGAGTCCGGAAACGGTCTATCGTAGTGATCCAAAAGCATTGAAATTTCTTGATCCGGAGCTTATTGCGGGCGCTTTTCTGCACTGTGAGGAACGAAAGGTTGATAAAGCCGGTTGTATTAGCTTTGAAGGCCGAAAATATGAGGTGGGGCTTTCATTTATCGGGTGTACAGTGAGTGTTGTTTATGACCCTTCCGATATTACCGAGCTGACCATCGAATATGAGGGACATCAACCTTGGCAAGCACGGCAGTTAACCATTGGAGAACGGGCCGGGCAGCGTCCGAAAATGCCTGATACCATACAACTGTTGCCTGTCGAATCATCAAGGCTTCTTACTGCAGCGAAGATTAAAAATCAACAACGGAAGGTCGCACAAATTCCTGCCATCTCCTACCGCAGTGTACGGAAGGAGGAGGATATCCGTGTTTGAAACATTTTATGGGCTGACAAAGACTCCGTTTTCCCGGGATATTCCCACCGACCAACTGTATCAGTCCATGATACAGGAAGAAACATTGGGTCGCCTGGAATATGCGGCTCAGCGCCAGTTATTTGCGGTTGTCACCGGTGATTGCGGAACCGGCAAAACTACCATTATCCGCCGTTTTAAAGATGTTCTGGATTCCTCAAAGTTTATGGTGATGTATTTGGCGGATTCGCAATTAACTCCGCGTCATTTCTATAAAGGCCTGCTGGAACAGTTGGGATGTGAGGCCAAGTTTTACCGTGGGGACGCCAAACGCCAATTGCACCGGGAAATCGAGCTTATGCGCGGTATTCATCATCTCCAGCCAGTTGTGATTGTGGATGAAGCTCATCTTTTGGATCGGGAGATGTTGGAGGAAGTCAGGTTTTTATTAAACTTTAAAATGGATGCCCAGAGTCCGATGACCCTGATTCTGGTTGGTCAAAGCGAACTCTGGGAGAAGTTTCAGCTACAGGCTTATGCCGCTATCCGGCAACGTATTGACCTTCAGTGCAAATTGGTGCATTTCGACCGGGCACAGGTTGGGGAATATGTGAAAAGACACCTTGCTTACGCTGGCGCCGAACATGAGATCTTTTCGGATAGCGCGGTGGATGAAATTTTTCGTTTTTCAAGCGGTGTAGCTAGGTTAGTAAACAAGGTCTGTACTCATTGTTTGATTTACGGGGCCCAGAACGGTCGCCGGATTATTGATGATCATATGGTGAAGTTGGTGGTTCAGGGAGAATTGTCTTGATTCTCCCTCCCCTGCGGGGGATTCGTTCTTTTGGTCACCGTTTCCGTCAAGTTATGGACAACTTTTACCGTCTATTGTTGGAATCTATGCGGCAGCAGTAACAATAAGTTCAGGAAGTTATTTTTAGGCGTTATTGTATTTCATATTATTTTATTTAAATTACCCCTATCCAATTCGGTTATAGTTGAATTACTATGGTTAGCAATATTCATTTTGGTCACTTCGGTATATATTTCTTTAATTATTCGAAGATCTCGCGGTTTAAATTATAATTCAATCACCTTTTTTTACTTTTGCTGGTTCCGTTTTATAACCTGTATTTGCTTTATCAATTATTATTCAAAAATGGAATTCAGGATGAAAATAAAAACATTAAGTAAAGTGTGAGGCAATAAGAGAACCAATTTTGTTGGGTCCCTAATTAAAATGTACATGGCATGGGCGACAGTTAAGGGCAAAAGTTTCTAAATCTCTATCTGGGATGAGGTTTTATATTGAAATACTTAAAAATGATTAAAACTATAGTGATATATATATTAATTGTAATAGCAGCATTAGTTACAAGGATATTATTACCCCTTATTTTACATGTTGGTCTCAAAATATATTCGAGGCCGATTTTGGATTCAATATCTTATTTATTAGTTTTTAGCTTTTATTTTTATTTTTTAAATATAAAGGCACAAGTTTATTCAGACATTGTAGATTTTGTAAATTTGAGCTGAAATGTTTACCTATAATTTTTTTAATGATATTTTGTTATAGATTGATTGGAGGCTATTTACATCCTTATGTACCTGACCCAAGTCTCAATCTACATACTTTATTAACCACCATATTATCAATTAGTTCAATATGTGCTTTGATAGATTTATTTATTTTAGGACCGATTATTATGGAAATTTTACTTAGAGGTTTATTATTTAATGAATTAAGGGAAAATATGCCGTTAATGGTTGCAATAATTATCCAAGGAGTTTTTGGTATTTCTAATTTTCATATATATATATCTTTTCAATTTAGTATTGGAATGATATTGGCTTTAATTTATACGGTTACAGGATCAATTTGGGCTTCAATATTAGCGCATATTTTTGATACCTTTTTGGTAGTTTTGGGAATGCTTTATGGTACTACTAACGATAAATATTATATCCTATTGCTTGCTATCATTGGGCTTTTAGCATCTTGTTTTTATTTGTGGAAAAAGAGGCCGGTGAGTTCTGAGTTGCCGGTTTCTAAAACTTCTTCCTGACGGCTGATAAAAAAACAGCTCTTAACTCAAAGTGCGGCCGGGGAGTAATCTTAAAAGCTATGTTCTCCAATACGACGGGGCGAACAATATCACGAGACGTAATGATGATGTTTTCCAATACGATGCCCTGAATCAATTACTCTATGCCAACCTTAAGGGCAACTTCGAGATCGACCCCAGAGAAGAACAACAGCAAGTCGGTCTGGTCCGTGAGGATATTACCGGGGGCAAACCGTTGGAGTTTGCCGTCAGTCAGTCCGAACTGACCGAGCTCGACTATAACTCCGGCAGCATTGGCGTGGATTTGTATGCTCCGGTCAAAATCACCAAGATAGCGCTTACCCCGCAGAGCCCGATCCATCAAGTGACCGCCGAGAATACCGGCGTATTTTACAGTAACGACAATGCAACATACAGCGAAGCCACCGGCTGGCAACTGACAGCCAAAGAAAAAGGCGGGTTGGAGATCACATTCAAAACGCCGGTAACGGCCCGTTACATTAAGGTACTAAGCTATTATCACATCCGGGACAACGAATTTAATCCAGTCGATACCGCCACCTTCAAGAACACGCCCCAAGAGCTGATTAAGGTCTATTACCTGCTAACCACCAGGCAAGAAGATTATACTTACTATGCCAACGGCGACCGTATGAATGAAACGATAACCGAGCGGAGTGCGAAGACCAGGAAGGAGTCCCTCGGGCAAGTTTTTGGTTTGTCAATTAGAAACTTAATCTATGCTATAATATCAATAGATATTTTAGAAAGTAGAGGTCGGGTTGATGGAAATAACTTCGGCATTAGAACATATGTCAATAGAAGAAAAAATCCGGACGATGGGAATCATTTGGGATGATCTTTGCAAAAAAGCGGATAGTATTTCCTCACCAATTTGGCATAAAGATGTTTTAGCTGAAAGAGAAGAATAGATTCAAAATGGAAATGAACAATTTATGGATTGGAATCAAGCAAAGGACTATATTCGAAAGAAAGTATTATGAAAATCCGATTTATGCCGTTTTTGATTGCCGACGAAATTCAGCATGAGTAAGAAAGAAATTAAAATGAAACTAGACCATTATTCGAAAGTTGAACCGGGTAAAAGATTTGCCATATCTAACGCCACAAGATTTCCAAAGGCGTTTTTTTGTTGCCCCCAACTCCCGGATAAGCTGGGTCTCATGGCCGATGAATAAGATTATAGAATTTTAAAACTGAAAAATCCTGTAAACAATGTAAATCCTGTTTATGTGGCTTTGAACTTAGGCCCGAATATAAGCAAAAGCAGGATTAACACGATTAGCAAGATGAAGGGGATTAAAAAACGAGTTTTAGAGGGAAGACATCCTCGTAGAGACGCATCTGACGCTCTGTATCTTTAAAAGTGATCAAGACCATGACGGTCACCAAGAAGAATAGGGACCCGATCCTGAGTCCTCAGTTACTGTTACCGATTAAAGTGGGGCGCGATTAGTTTGAGTTTCCATTTTTTCAAGTAAAATCAAAAGTTCTTTTTTTAAGATCGGCAAATCTTGTTTAACTGTTTGCCAAGCTAATTTTAAATCCACCCCAAAATATTGATGAATAAGAATATCTCGCATTCCGGTCAGGCTGCGCCAGGGAATATGGGGACAGGAATTTCTGAGGCTATCCGGCAAATTTTTGGCAGCTTCTCCAATAATCTCAATTCTGCGGATAACGGCATCCTGAACTTGAAGTGACATTACAAAATCGTCCTGAGAAATCTTGCCGGTATAATCCTCAATGATGGAAATGCACTCCAAAATATGCTTTATAAATATTTTGGGGTCTTTATTCAAAATATAATCACCCGCTCTTTAAGGACGATTTCTCTGATCGCCGGATGTAAGGATTCAAAGGTCAATACGTCGGTAGACCTTCCTAGAGTGTCTTCTAAATCAAATTTTAAATCAATTAAATCGAATAAGCTTTTATCCCCATTAAACTCAACTAATAAATCCAAATCGCTGTCCACTTTTTGTTCGCAACGGACGAATGAGCCGAAAATGGAGGCTTTGAAGACATCATGCTGCTTTAAAATCGGAACAATTTTTTGTTTGATATTTTCAACTTCGAGATTCTTCATACAAAAACCACTTCCTGTCGGCTTTGACTATATGAGGTGAAATAATAATTGACCAAAACTAAGAAAATGTAAAAAACCAGTTCATATCTAGGTCGATTGTTGGTCTAGACCTCTCTCTTGCTCTCCCCCAATGATGCCAGTACAAAGGAGCACATACAGTGGGAGAGTAACCGATATCTTTGGAGCCTAAAGAATTTTGGCGACATCGGCTAGGGTTACCCTTCCACTTGAATCAGTTATATTCAATTCACTTCCGAGGGGAAGGGCAAGGGTTAGGTCAATAGACGTTCACTTTCTAATGATGATTTATATCAAAACTTAATTCAACATATATAGTTTATATTTTATCATAAATAATTTTGGAAAACAAATCTCGGAGTACATTACAGGAATTGGGGGTTGGTATATTCCCAATTAGTACCGGAAGTAACCGGCCACCGGGTGTCTGTGGGATAAATAGAGATCTATTATAAGCAGCGGGAGAATGATTTCGCTTATGGGTAGACCGATATATACTATTAAAATTCAAATCGTCTAGAGTCAAAGGTCAAAGATGATGGCTCGGAACGATAGGATTATACTTATGGGATTATTTTTTGTTGGGATTGATATTTTCAATAAAAGCGCATATAATAAAGTTAGAAAGTAATACTTTACAACTTGAAGGAGCGGAAGAAAATGTTGGTTGAGTTTAAACAAAAATCCCAAGTTACGATACCGGTAGATTTTGTAAAGATGTTGGATTTAAAAGCCGGCGATAAGTTGGATGTAGAAGTCAAAGAAGGCAAGTTAGTGATCACCCCGGTAATTATTATTCCGAAAAGTCAAGCCTGGTATTATTCTCCCGAATGGCAGACTATGGAACATGAAGTTGATCGGCAGATAAAGGAAGAGAAAATTCATACCGTTGATAGTAAAGAGCAATTATTTGAGAATTTAGGGCTTAACGAAAAATGAAGATCCATTATTCGGATAAATTCCGTGAAAATGTTGAAAAGCTCCCGCAAGATATAAAAAAGCTATTAAGAAATAAACTGGAGATTATGATTGACAATCCTCGACATCCTTCATTACGATCTAAAAAGATTCAAGGGCAGGAGAATATTTTTGAAGCAAGTGTGACAATGGGAATTCGGATTACTTGGCAGTATACCGATGACGGCATTTTACTCCGCAATATTGGGGACCATGATAAAACTTTAAAAGACGCATAATTTTAGATTATGTCTTTTATCCATTGGATAGCAATAAAAGATTTGATTATCACTGGATCGGAAAAAAGTTACTTCAAAATTTCTTAAGAATACCCTAACCTTGAACACCCATCAGCCCTATAAACAACTCAACCAACGCCGGATCAAACTGGGTCCCCGAACCGCGCTGGATTTCTTGCAGAGCCTGTTCCTTGGTCATTTTATCCTTATAGGGTCGGATATGGGTCATTACATCATAAGAATCCGCAAGGGAAATAATCCGCGAAAGCAGAGGAATAGCTTTGCCGCTTCGGCCTTGGGGATATCCGGTGCCGTCCCACCATTCATGATGGCAGAGTATGTATTCGGAGATATGGGAAAGTTCAAGCGCGGATTGGGATATCCGGTAGCCGATTTCGGAATGTCGTTTCATTTCCTCCCATTCATCGGCTGTAAGCTTGCCGGGTTTTGTCAAAATGGCATCCGAAATAGCCACTTTTCCAATATCATGCAAACTGGCAAGCAACTTTAGATCATCCATGTCGTTTTCGTGGAGTCCCAGAGAGCTGCCGATTTCTTGAGATAGATCGATCAACCGTAAAGCGTGTTCTTCAGTTTCATAGCTTTTTTCAAATAAGGTTCTTTGCAGTGATGTAACAGTCCCGCTTTGTTTACTCTTACTCTCTAGAAGTTTGTTGCGGTACATTCGGTCTTCAGCCTTCTTAATAATCATTTCCAGGCTTTGGGAGGCATTTTCCTTGGTATCGAGTCCCAGCGCAATACTGGGTTGTACGGCTATGCTTTTAAATTCATTACAAGTGGCCTTGATGGTATTGCATAGGTTCAGTGCAGTTTGATAGTCGGTGTTTGGAAGAATCGCCGCAAATTCATCACCGCCCCAGCGGGCGATGATGTCATCGGCCCGGCAGGATTTTTTAAGGATTTTGCTGATAACTTTAAGCAACTTATCTCCTTCGGCATGTCCGAAAATATCATTCGTTATTTTAAGACCGTTAACATCACCCATAATTACCGAAATGGGGAATTCACCTTGCTTTTCCAACCGTTGAAACTCCTTTTCAAAAAAGGCCCGGTTATAGAGGTCGGTCAGTTTATCATGATAACTTAGGTGTAATATCTCTTCATGATACTTTTTCTCTTCGGTTACATCCCGGAAGACCAGAACAACACCATAGGTGTTTCCCGCTTCATCTTTGATCGGCGCTCCGCTATCTGCAATACTTCTTTCGGTACAATCTCTTGAAATCAATGCAGTATGATTGGCCAGCATAACCGTCCGCCCCGTTTTCAGTACCTTAGTGACGGGATTTTGACATTTTTCCCGGGTCTTTTCATTAATTATCTGAAATACTTTTTCAAGGGCGACTCCTTGGGCCTCTGCCTGAGTCCAACCGGTCAAATATTCAGCCACCTTGTTTAAAGCGGTGATTTTCCCCTGAATGTCGGTTGTTATTACAGCATCTCCAATGGATTGGATAGTGACCACAAAGAGTTCCTTTTCTTCGGCAAGTTGTTTTTGAATCTCAATCCTTCTTTGGATCTCCATTGTTTGCTCGGCATTTTTAACGGCTAATTCCGACAATTGATGGGCATTAATGAAAAGAAAGTCGGCAATTTTTATAAATTGCTGATTGGAGATAATCGTTATTTTTTCAAGGGCTTCCCTATAGGTCTCTCGGTCGGCCCCAATTACGGCAGCATATTGCATCATTGTATTGATATCGGCTTCGGAGACCATAACCTGACCGATAAGCCAGTTGGCGATGTGCCTGTCTCCGACCATAATGCTGGCCCCGCCGTCGATTAATCCCGCGCTTAAACATCTTTGAATCCGCGGTCCATCTTTATTGGGGCTTCCGGTACTGGCATCGGAGAGCATGCAATTGCTAAGTCCTTTTTGAGTTTTTCGAATAACTTCTGAGCATAGACAGCTAAAATTGCTTGGCCTTGTGATAGGCTTACCATCGGGTTCAGTTATAATGGATGCAACTCCGGTGGCCTCAGAAAAAGCATCCTGCAATTTCTGGATTTCATCCAAATCGAACAAATCATTAAAGGTATAAGCGCAGTCACCGGTTTGAGGATAATCATCTCTTTTGGATAAAGCGGTGGGTCCATTTTTCGGCTTTGTGCGCATAATATCCTAACCTCCGGATAAATTTGAGTATCGATTACAACCGGTATGAGGAGTAATCTTACAGTATTTCTATTGCTGATTTTTTGCCGATTTGGATTGATTAATACATTGCAAAAGGGTACTTTGGTTGAAAATTGATATATTATATATTAATATTTTATAAAAAAAAATATCAAAAGGGAAGGGCAAATTCAAATTTAACATCTAAATTTTAAATACAAAATGGATAAAAAATTTAATTACAAACAAAAATCAATATAGATTTTAGCAAATTTTGTTTATGGATTACGCTCAAATTGGTAAGGTATAAATATTCCCTGACTTTCTTGATCAACTCGCTTTCGATGTAGGGCAAAATATTTGCCTCGATAGAGAAGGAGGAAACTGCGGGGTTAGCTAGAATTTATCAAACAAATAATCATTAAAGAAGGCGCAGCTAATGGATTCAGTCAATGGAAAAGGTAATCCCCCATTTTTTTTAAACCCTACCAAAACCGGCAGTACCAGTACCGGCATTACCAATACCGTTGGCGCAAACACCATCGATATTAATAATGATACGAACAATAATGCTGCGTTAAAAACAGGTTCATTCAAAGATGGACCTGAGTTTTACCAGGTCTTAAAGACGTTTCTGGATAGTATGTCGAAGCCGGATAGCGGTAATTCGGAGAATGATTCCCACGCAGATTTTGAAAGCCAGTTGCTATCCTTGTTGAATCAAAATGCTATGGACACCAAATTACCATGGGACAAATTAATTCAGGCCGGTATCTTCACTCAAGATCAAAACCGGCTGACTAATACGGCTCCTGATCCGCTAACCGCTCTAGCCAATGCCCAGGTGATTGCCAAATATAAAATTGCCATGGAGAACTTCCGGCAAGCAATGCAAACATCACCTGAAAAGATGGCCAACATCGATAAGAATACCCTGAATCAAATCGCTAATGGAGTGCCGTTGCCGGTGCCGGGTCTGGACCTAGAAGCCAAACCAGCGGAAAATCCGCTGGGACTTAATCCAACCAAACAGCAAGTGGCTGATTATGTTGTCGAACAATGCCGAGAGATCGGCGTGCCGGAACAACTGGGGTTGGCGACCGCTTTTACAGAGAGTGAAATGACACAGTTTAATAAAGATGGAACTGTGTACCACGGCAGTAATCCGGATTCAACCGACTGGGGCATTATGCAGATTAATGATAAAGCCTGGGGAGACCGTTTTGATATGAACCGTCTCAGGACGGACTGGCAATATAATGTCCGAGCGGGGCTTCAGATATTGAAAAACAGCTATGATACAGCCATTAAAAATAGCGAAGCTGACAAAGGTCCCGGCCCAGCCAATCAGAATCTGGCCCGGGCGGCCTACTCAGGTTATAATGCCGGTGAGGCCAGTCAATGGCGTTACCGGACCCCAGTTCAGGAGGCGCCCAAAAGAGGTTCTTATGACGTATTGAATCACGAAGGTTACGATCTGCGGGATATCCGGTTTTGGGATAATTATCTAAGATTTTCCTGAGCAATATTAATTGCGGTCACCTCTAGCACAAAAAGGGCTATTGCTAATAAACTTTTAAGTCCATTTTGCAATAGCTCCTTTTACAATTAAACCTGAAATATTCTTGTCACACGCATTACTTGAGGTATTCTTCGACTGGTTATTGCCAAACATCAACCAAACCTAATACCGAATATCCTATCCCTAATAACGAATAATTACCAACTTATCTCATGGCGCTACCGTCGCATACGCTCCCACATGGAAGTAATTGGACAGAAAAATGTAATTCTCAGCGGAGTTTTTAAGTTCTTCCAATCCGAGTTGATAAGCAATCTTGCGGGAGGCGCGGTTATCAAAATCTGTCCGCCAACAAGGAACTCGGCCGTATTGCTCATATTGTATCCTGCTTAAACTTCGGCAACACTCCAACCCAAAACCGTGGCCCCGGTATTCCGGACGGGTGGCTACCCCCAGCTCGCAATAGCGCTCTGTGCAGGCTAGAGTAGTTGCCACCGATGTGATTTTGCCATTGACAAATGCCGCTACAGCAGCTTGTCCTTCCCGCAATAAGCGCTCTGGGGAGAAAAAGAATTCCCATAACCAAGGGTCGTTATAAAATGCTTCACCAAGTTGTGGGGCGTCGGAAACGTTCAGGGGACGGACGTTGGGACAGTTTGAGGCTTTGGGACGCCAGTTTTCGGGCGACGCCGCTAAGAATAGAACAGGGATAGAAAATCTTACCGGCCACGAGGTATTGATGAGTGGCAACATCGAATCGGGAATCACCAAGTCGGTGGGGTGATTGAGGTCGTGCAAAAGGCGTTTTATCGTTAAAACCCGGTCGGCTTTTCCATAAAAGAAATGCATGGAGGGAAATAATGAAGGATAAGTAACAACTAATAACTTGGGGTCCAGCGGATTATCCACTGTAATAACACTGGAATTACGCTGTAACAGAAATTTGGTGGAACAATTTTCAGGCAGATCGGGCACTGGAAAATTGATACTGCTAAACTTATCTGGAGGCAGCCTACGCATGATTTCATCTCCTAAAAGTCATAAATCAACAAATAAATCACAAAATATGGTAGGCCTTATTTACCCTGTTGGTACTAAAATAAATATTCCCCCTCGCTGTTGTTTTTTACAGAATACACCCAAAAGTCGTCCTCTGTAAATTGCAAAATGCTGAATATATCATTTCTAAGCAGCAAATTGCTGAGAATGAGTCGAATTCGTTAAAATAGCCTATTTTTTCGATAAATTACTTTGCCTAACTGGAATTTTTAAATGGTTAACAATTTGTTAATATTAATTTTGAGAATTTGCCCAAGGAGTAAGTCGTAGGTAACCCAAAATAAATTTAGGGCTATAAAAAAAGTCAGCCGATGATAAAATAATCGTAAACTTGCAGGATTATTAAGTCAGGATGCCAAATTATTTAGCGATGAAGACCACTATTTTAACGCTTGATGAAACTCAATCAAATTTATTGGAGCCGGCGGCTCATATCCTTCAACAGGGAGGATTGGTGGCGTTTCCGACTGAGACGGTTTATGGTTTAGGGGCGATTTATAACAATGAATCCGCTTTATTGAAAATCTTTGCCGTTAAAGGCAGGCCGGCGGATAACCCATTAATCGTGCATATTTGGAGTCTGGAACAGCTAAAGGGTTTGGTCAGCGAAGTTAGTCCAAAAGCCGAGCGCTTAATCAACGCCTTTTGGCCCGGGCCGTTAACGCTAATCTTTCCCAAACAACCCGATGTTTCTCCAATTGTAACAGCAGGATTGGATACGGTGGCTGTGCGAATGCCGTCTCATCCGGTAGCCCGGGAGCTGCTCAAACAAACTGGCATTGCCGTAGCAGCTCCCAGCGCCAACCTTTCCGGACGACCCAGTCCTACCAGGGGTCCCCATGTGATTGAAGATCTGGACGGCAAAATTGATATGATTATTGATGCCGGGATGTGCAGCGCCGGAGTCGAGTCTACCGTGCTTTCTCTGGCTGGAACGGAACCAACGATCTTAAGACCGGGTTCGGTAACTTTGGAAATGTTGGAGCAGGTTCTACAAGAACGGGTATACTTTGCGGGACCGGGTAATGTTGATCGCCCGCAGGCGCCGGGAATGAAATACCGGCATTATGCACCGAAGGCCCCGGCAATATTGGTCGAAGGAGAAAACCTTCGTGTTGTGGCAGAGATTAACCGTTTGCTGGCGGAGCAATCGCCGCATATAAAAGCGGTGGTGCTAAGTACCACCGAGAATATCTCCTACTATCATAATGAGTGGGTTTTAGATCTGGGATCACGGAATGAACCGTCGGTGATAGCCGGACGCATCTATGATTTATTGCGGTTTTGTGACAAATTAGCTGTTGATCAAATATACATCGAAGGAATACCGGCTCAAGGAATCGGGGCAGCGATTATCAATCGGCTCCGAAAAGCTGCAGGAGGTAACATTATCAATGTTTCGTAAAATAATTTTATGTTGTCTGGGACTATTGATCATTGGCACCGGTTTGGTCAGCGCAAATGATTATTCTCCCCGGGTAGGAGAGGTTTTACATTATAAAGTTATAGTCAAATCGGCAATTTACGGTGCGGATCAAACCGTCAAGGTGGTTTCAAAAGGCGTTTATAACGGCCGGGAAGTTTATACTATCCATTCGGAGATGTGGGCGATCGGATTGGTGAAAGGAATTCATAATTACCGGCAAGTTGAAGATCTGATAATGGATGCCGACGGCTTTTACCCATGGGTTATTAAGGTAAATACGCAAGATGCGAATAAAAGTAAACAGGAAGAAGTGCGTTTTGATTACGCCGCTAAAAAGGCATTCCGTTCCGTAATCAAAAATGACGAGCCGCAAAAGAATTCAGAGATCGAATTGCCCGGTCCGGTGCAGGACGGATTATCGCTGCTCTTTTTCTTATGCAGAGACAAAGTAGCGGATAGCGAAAACCAAATCTATTTCTATGGTAACGGTTCGATTGATCACATCACTTTTACTACGAAGCAAGCTACCCAACCTGTGCAGTTAGATTGCGGCACCTACACAAAATATCTGCAAATTTTTGATAATGTCAGTCGGATTACTGTTTTAGTTACTCAATCACCTTCACGGATACCGATTGTGGTTAAAAAAATGGCTAAGTTTGGAATGATTGAAATGAAACTTTCGCAGATACAGTAAACAGCCCGAGAGTCGGCTGGAATTGACCGACATTTTTAATTCAGGCTATTGTTGGGTGGAGCGGTTGGCTCACACAATTGCAGAGTCTCAAATTGATTGCAACATCCGCAACTCCAGATTAATTGATCTTGAATCAGGGTTGCATTAAATTGCAAGTGATTTTTACAATGGGGACATTTAAGCATCAGGTATTGACGAGTTCTCCCGGAAAACGGCCAAGTCATCTTGTCACCTTCGGTTTTGGTCCAAACAGAATTTTTTAATCATTTGGGGAATCTATATCTCGTTTTATTGTTTGCGGTTTTGACTTAATTATGCGACCAAGTATCCGACTAGCAAGTGCAAAAATTCTCCTTGGGAGAGGATTGTTATTAATGATTAAACAAATTTTATTCGTTTGTACCGGGAATACCTGCCGCAGCAGTATGGCTGAAGCGTTATTGCGTAAAATGTTAACTGAAGATTTGACGGAACAGGCTGCCACTATCCGGGTCGTTTCCGCCGGAACCGGTGCTATATCAGGTGAAAGTGCCGCTCAAAATGCTATCGAAGTGATGGCTAGGGAAGGCATCGACCTCCGTTCCCACCGGTCCAGGCGTTTATCCGCAGACCTGATCAATGGGGCTGATCTAGTACTGACGATGACCTTGGAACAGAAAAACACAGTTCTAAATATGCTGCCTACCGCTAAAAATAAAGTTTTCACCTTAAGCGAATTTGCAGAGGGAGTTAGGGAAATCGAATCGTTAATCAATCAAGCAGAAAAAATTCGGACTACTTTGGAGGAAAAGCGGCGCAAGTATTTGGAAAAAGAAGGACCCAAGCTTGAGCAGTTGCGCCGACGCAATCAAGAACTTAGTCGTCAAATGAGAGCCCTTGATGAAGAATTACGGCAATTTGAGCAAAAAATGGAACAGCAGGTAGAGACCGAGAAACGTGAACTAGAAACGATTCAATCCAAATTGACGATGCTGGAGATACCCGATCCTTACGGACAAAATATCGAAGCTTACAAGATTTGTGCCAATGAAATTAAGCAAAAATTGAAGATAGTTGTTAACCGTATTAAAGAATCCCTGGAATAATTTACTTTGGGGTTTCTTTTTTATAAAAACCACTAAGGAGTTGATCTTATGTCGAATGTTAATGTCATCGACCATCCGCTGATTCAACACAAATTGTCCATTATTCGCGATTCAAATACCGGAGCCAAAGAATTCCGGGAATTAGTTGAGGAAGTATCGATGTTAATGGCTTATGAAGTGACCCGTAATTTTTCCCTGGAGGATGTGGAAGTGGAGACTCCGGTATCGACTGCTCATTGCCGGACGATCTCCGGTAAAAAGATTGCAGTGGTTCCGATCCTTCGGGCAGGACTCGGAATGGTGGGCGGTATCCTCAAATTGATACCTACCGCCAAAGTCGGTCACATAGGGGTTTACCGTGATCCGGAGACTTTACAACCCATCGAGTATTACTGTAAATTACCACAAGACATTGTCGAGCGTGAATTAATTATTGTAGACCCGATGTTGGCTACCGGTGGTTCGGCGGTGGCGGGGATTCAGTTTTTAAAACAGCGCGGCGCGACCCAGATTCGCTTGATGTGTTTGATTGCGGCTCCGGAAGGAATTCAGAATGTACAAGACAAGCACCCTGATGTGGATATTTATGTGGCGGCAGTGGATGACCGTTTAAACTCTCACGGTTACATTGTACCGGGTCTAGGAGATGCCGGCGACCGTTTATTCGGAACTAAATAATTTTACGTAAATACAAAACCGAAAGGAAATCCGGCTAAAGAAGGCCGGATTTTTTAATTACCGGCTCTTTTTGTTGTTTGTAGGAATATCTGATATCTACAACTGAAAAATCATTGATTTTCCATATAAGAGACTGCTAAATTATTATAAAGCAGCTTTATCTGGTATTTGGGCGAAAAATTGTTTGAATATGAGACTTGATATAATAACATATTCGCACTATTCTTAAACATAGTAATAATGGGGGAGAATTTTTTTGGGTTTATTCGATGAAATTAAATGATGAATAATTCTATTCAATATCCTAAAGTTTTGGCGGTATTTGGCACCAGACCCGAAGCGATTAAAATGGCGCCGGTTGTCAATGCTTTAAATGCCGCCGGAGATTTTCAGATCAAAACTGTGGTTACCGCTCAACATCGGGAGATGCTGGATCAGGTGTTAACTATCTTCGGAATCAGACCGGATTATGATCTCAATATTATGTCCCCCGGTCAGAACTTAACCGAGATAACTTGCAGGGTTTTACAGGGATTGGACCCGGTATTCAAAACGGAAAAACCCGATCTAATTTTGGTCCATGGGGATACCACCACTGCTTTTGCCAGTAGTTTGGCTGCCTTTTATTTACATATCCCGGTAGGACATGTGGAAGCCGGTTTACGGACCGGGGATAAACAACAGCCTTTTCCCGAGGAATTAAATCGGCTATTAACCGGCAGAATTGCAGATCTTCATTTTGCCCCCACTGCTAACGCACGAGAAAACTTGCTACGAGAAAATATTCCCGCCGAGTCGATTCAAATAACCGGTAATACTGTAATTGATGCTTTGTATTTCTGCTTGCGGGAGCTATCTCTTGATGTCAAGGAGGCTGAGCGCCAACTGATTTTGGTAACTGTGCACCGCCGTGAGAATTGGGGACCGCCGCTTGAAAATGTGGTTAAGGCTTTAAAAAATATTATAAAAGATAATCCAATGGTTAATCTAATTATACCGGTTCATTTAAATCCGGTGGTTCGCCAAGTCTTCTTCAATGCATTTCAAGGGGAATCCCGGGTTAAACTGGTAGAACCTTTGGATTACCAATCGATGATCAAAACAATGGCTGAGGCATACTTGGTCATTACCGATTCGGGAGGCATTCAAGAAGAAGCGCCTTCACTTGGAAAACCGGTTTTGGTTTTGCGGGAAAAGACGGAACGGCCGGAGGCGGTGGCTGCCGGTACGGTGAAACTGGTCGGCACGGATACTGAACGTATTACGAGTATTGTTAATTTACTTTTGAATGAGCCCGGAGAATATCTAAAAATGTCAAAAGCCGTTAATCCTTATGGCGACGGGAAAGCTACTGAAAGAATCATGAATGGATTACGCTTTTATTTCGGTCTCATTGGCAATAAGCCGGCTGATTTTATTCCGTCATAAAAATTTAACAAAAAAAACTGCTTCTCAAAGTTTAAAAGTGTGTTATATTTGTTTTTAATCATATGGATTACCAAATTTTTTAGATGAATATTTATGCCTTGCAATGAGTTCAATTTTAAAGAACATGATTTGGCCCCAAATGGAGTGAAGACTATTACCAATAAAAAAGATAGTCATGATACCAAAGAAATGTGGCAGGGTTTAGCCATTTACAGTTTTTCTAGTCTTAATGTCGGCGTACTGATGTTTGGCGGTTATTTTTTAGGACGTTTTTTAGAACGCCACTTTCATTGGGAAAATATGGCGATCGTTGGCGTCGTTGTTGGCTTAGTATTAGGTTTATATGAAATGTTTGCATTCGCACTAAAGTCCGGTTCAAAAAAATGATGAAAATGATGATTGTATTTGCGACATTATTAGGTGGCATAGTAGCGGTAATTTTTATCGTTCCGATTCATGGTTGCGCGGCTGCTGTTTTATTGGGCATTGCTACTATAGGTTTTGATATTTTATGGCAATGGTTGCGTTTTACAATTTTGGCTCATAAAACGAAATACCAGAATGGCTTAAATGCAAAATTATTGCCGGGAATTATCACCGGATTTGTTTTACGAATGATTAGCATCTTTGTTTTTTTGAAATTGGGATCTTGGTGGCTTACCCGAAATGAATTTTTTTATTTTGCGATTTTTCTTTTGACTCTCCCACTTTGGAGCAAATTGGCGGCTTATAAATTTAAAACAGTAATCTAAACAAAAGAGGAATCATTATGGAAATTGAACCCCAGTTTGTACATTGGTTTGGCCTAGAACTGAATTTAAAGATAGTTATTATGACTTGGATAGTGATGGCAATTATTTTTGTCATTGCCTGGCTGGCCCGGCGCGATATAAGCTGGATACCCAAGGGCTGGCAAAATGCAATGGAGTATTTGATTGAATTCGTTCAAGGAATTATTAAAGGCGGTATTGGGGAACACGGCCTGAAATACACTTATTTTTTTAGTTCATTATTTCTTTTTATTATCATTTCTAATATGATGGGAATAATCCCGGGATTTTCTTCGCCGACCAAAGATATTAATGTTACTGCCGCTTTGGCCGTAATATGGGTTGTGTGGCTGCAAGTAGTTTCAATTCAAGCCGTGGGCTTTAAGAATTATGTGAAGGAATATTTCCATCCTTTTGCCCCTTTTGTACTGATTAATCTACTTGACTTGGTTACTAGACCGCTTAGCCTGGCAATACGTTTATATGCAAATATTGTCGCCGGTGAGATTTTACTGGAGGTTTTAACGAAAAATTTTCCGATATTGGTACCGGATTTATGGCAGGCGCTTAGTATATTTATCGGTTGTATCCAAGCCTATCTATTTACCATCTTAACCGTATCCTATACGGGTTTATCCGTATCTCATGAGGATAATTAAACAACCAAATTAAACCGGAGGTGTCTTAGAATGAGTTTAGGGATGATCGTAGCGATTGCAGTAGCAATTATTTGTTTAGGAGCTGCTATTTCAGCAGCTTTCGGTGATGCCAAAGTTGTTGCCACCGCCATTGAAGGAATGGCGCGTCAACCAGAGGCCTATAACCGACTTTTTACTTCTATGCTTATTGGTATGGGTATGTTGGAAGTTATGCCGTTAATCACTATCGTTATTGCTTTTATGCTAATCGGAAAAATTGTTTGATCAATGTGGAAGTTTTAGAAGCTGGCTTTATTGATTTTTGTTTTTGAGGGAATGCTGCTTTCATCATTGTATCTTAAGCGGTTTAAATTTTCAAAAAGATTGAATCCTGTTAGGTAAGGAGGTTTTGCTATGGAGTTAAAGTTGACTGGGACGTTTTTCTTTATGGTGTTTAACTTCTTAGTATTGGTAATTGTCCTGGTTTTCCTCCTTTATCGTCCGATCCAAGGCATTTTGGAGCAGCGTAAACAGAAAATCAGCAATGATCTTTCTGAGGCGCAAAAATCTAAGGAATCATGGGAACAACAACAGCGAGAAGCTAAAATGGCTCTTGAAAAAGCGAACGCTGAAGCATCTCAAATGGTAGATAATGCCCGCTCAGAGGCTGAACGTTTGCGGGAAGAGATTATTAATAAGGCCCGTCAGGATGCCGAGGATTTACGTCAACGCAATTATGCCGAGATTGAACGGGCTAAAAAAGATGCTCAGGATGAATTGCGGGATGGAGCTGTTAAATTAGCTATTTCAGCGGCTTCCAAGGCTATCGGCAGTAAAATGACGGCTGATATTAATGAATCATTAATTCGCGGAGTCCTTAACTCGATCGAGAAAGGGGCTTAACGAAATGTATTCACAGACGGCGTTGAATTATGGCCGAGCTATGGTTGAACTCGCAACAGAAAAGAAGATTTTGGATGAAGTTTTGGTGGTCACCAAAGATTTAATTCAAGAACTGCAGCTTGATCAGGTGCAGGAATTTTTGAAACATCCGAAAGTGCCGGTAGCGGCAAAGAGGCAGATACTACAGTATCTGCTATCTAAAAATTCGGTGCCTAAAGAATTTCAAAATTTTTTAAATTTGGTGATTGAGCGACGACGCGAAAATTTGCTATTGCCGATTTTAGAAGCTATTGCCGTTCAGGCCTTAAAGGCTCAAGGATATCAAGTCGTTGAACTTATTTCCGCTTTGCCTTTGCCTGAAGAAAAGCAGAAGTCTATCGGCCAAGTGCTGGAAAAGGCTTGGCGTACTAAAATATCGTTACAATATCGGGAAAACCCCAATTTAATTGGCGGGATTATAATTAGGCGCGGCGATGAGTTGATCGATGGTTCGTTATCGGGACAATTAAATGCCTTAAAGCGAATCTTAATTTCGGAAACCAATATCGCTGCGGAATTATCTTAGTAAAGGACGATAACCATGCGCTTTGCTACTGACGAAATAATTTCAGTTCTAAAGGAACAGATTGATAAGTATCAACTTGATTTTGAGGCTCAGGAAACCGGTACGGTACTGGAGGTAGGAGACGGCATCGCCCGGATCTATGGCTTGGAAAAAGCAATGATGGGCGAGCTCTTGGAATTTCCAAACCAAGTTTACGGAATGGCCTTAAATCTTGAAGAAGATAATGTTGGATGCGTTTTGTTTGGCTCGGAAACCCTCATTAAGGAAGGCGATTTGGTTAAACGTACCAATCGCGTGGTAGAAGTCCCGGTCGGAGATGCGATGATTGGACGAGTAGTCAATCCGCTGGGAGAGTCTATCGATGGCAAGGGACCCATTAAAACGTTGGAATCTCGTCCGGCTGAGCGGATAGCACCCGGTATCTCCAAAAGAGAGCCAGTCAAAGTTCCACTTCAAACCGGGCTCAAAGCAATTGATGCCTTAATTCCGATTGGCCGCGGCCAACGTGAACTCATCATCGGCGATCGCCAAACCGGGAAAACGGCAATTGCCATTGATACCATTTTAAACCAAAAAGATACTGGCGTGATTTGCATTTATGTTTGTATCGGTCAGAAAACATCTACTTTGGCTCAAGTCGTTCAAACATTAGAGAATAAAGGAGCAATGAAATACTCTCTAGTGGTAGCGGCTACCGCCAGTGATACAGCTCCTTTACAATATTTGGCTCCATTTTCCGGCTGCGCTATCGGTGAATATTTTATGGATCAAGGTAAAGATGTTTTAGTCATCTATGATGATCTATCGAAGCATGCCATCGCTTACCGCTCCATGTCGTTACTGTTGCGTCGTCCGCCAGGACGGGAAGCTTATCCTGGAGATGTCTTTTATTTACATTCCCGTTTGCTGGAACGGGCAGTTAAGTTGAATGCAGCCAATGGTGGCGGTTCCCTTACAGCGTTACCGATTGTTGAGACTCAAGCCGGAGACGTTTCAGCTTATATTCCTACGAACGTAATCTCCATCACGGATGGTCAGATTATTTTAGGAACTGAATTGTTTTTCAGCGGCGTACGTCCTGCAGTAAATGTCGGTTTGTCGGTGTCACGTGTTGGCGGCGATGCTCAAATTAAGGCTGTGAAACAAGTAGTAGGCCGTTTGAGGCTTGATTTATCCCAATATCGTGCTCTGGAAGCTTTTGCTTCTTTCGGCGCCGATTTGGATAAAGTGTCGCAGGCCCAGTTAAGCCGTGGTAGCCGGATCATCGAAGTATTAAAACAAGATCAATATAAACCGATGAATGTCTATCAGCAAATTGTTGTGTTATATGCAGTGACCAACGGTTATATGGATGATTTGGAAATTAATCAGATTAAGCGTTTTGAAATGGAATTCCTACACTTTATGAAACTCGAAGGGGAATCTTTTTATAAAACGATTTCTGAGACACGTTCTTTTAACGGTGAACTTACGGCTGAACTTGTTAGCTTAATTACTCGTTTCAGAGAACGTTTTAAAGCTACTTCCTAGTAGGGTCACACCCATTTTAGGATGGACCTGATTTCAATCCGGTAAAATAGTTTTGAGATTGCCATTCTCGAAGCTGATCGAAAAATAGCTTTAAAAATCTTTTTTGACTGAAGGTATATTGATGGCAAATATTCGTGATTTGCGTATTAAGATCAAATCCACTAAAAATATGCAGCAAATAACCAGAGCCATGAAAATGGTGGCTACGGCTCGTTTTAGAAGGGCCCAGCAACAACTGGAAGCGGCACGGCCTTATGCTCGCAAAATTGCTGAAGTTACTTTGGATTTGGCTTCTTTAACTCCTTGGTCATTTAATCCTTTGCTTAGGCCCCATGAACATACTAAAAAAGTATTAATTTTAGTCTTTACCGGTGATCGGGGTATGGCTGGAGGGTTTCATCTAAAGATTGCCGACGGCGCACACCAATTCAGTTTAAAATTTCAGGGCCAAGCTGAAGTTTCCTATTATATGCTGGGATTGAAAGGATTTCAAAGATTTACAGCGCGTAAGCTACCGGTATACAAAAGATTTCCTGCTGCGGTAGCCGGAGTTCCTTTTTCTGAAGTGCAGAAGTTGGCGGAGGAAATATCGGATTTATATCTAAATGAGGAATATGATCAAATTTATTTGTATTATTCCAAATTTTATTCAACTGTAACGCAAAAGCCCAGAGCTTTTCAACTTTTGCCGATTGATCCGAGCAAAGCTCGTCATAAAGAGGAACATGGTTTGTTTATTTTTGAACCGAATCAGGAAGCTATTTTGGATAATATATTACCGCGCTATATCGAGAGCGAAATTTACCGGGCTTTTCTGGAAACTGAGGCTGGCGAGCTCGGGGCCAGGATGACGGCGATGTCTTCAGCCACCGATAATGCCGGTGAGTTGATTGAACGCTATCAATTAATTATGAACCGGATTCGTCAGAGTCAGATTACCACAGAGATTGCTGAAATTGTGGGTGGAGCTGAAGCTCTCAAAGCCTGAGTTTATTGGATTTTTTGCCAAGAAACTGATGGCCTAAAATCCTTTCAAATATATTTTACATTTAATAAAAATAGGGGGCTTTTTTGATGGCAACTGGCCGCATCGTTCAAATTATCGGACCTGTTCTAGATATTGAGTTTTTGCCGGAAGAGATTCCCGATATTGATACTGCTGTATCCGTAAAATATCAAGTTAAAAATGATACCCGCACTGTAGTGTCGGAAGTTATGCATCAACTGGGAAATAATCAAGTCCGTTGCGTAGCCTTAAGTTCAACCGACGGTTTAGTCCGTGGCATGGAAGCACATAGCGATAATAAACCAATTACGGTTCCGGTGGGCCGTGAAGTCCTGGGCCGGATCTTTAACGTAATTGGTGAGGTAGTTGATGACGGTCCGGCAGTTAAAGCTGTCCATACTTTACCGATTCATCGTAAAGCGCCCAGTTATGAAGAACAAGCAACAGTGCAGGAAATGTTAGAGACCGGAATCAAAGTCGTCGATTTGTTGGCTCCTTATCCAAAGGGCGGTAAAGTAGGCTTATTTGGTGGCGCTGGAGTTGGTAAGACCGTTATTATTATGGAGTTAATTCATAATATTGCCACTCAACACGGTGGATTTTCTGTTTTCACCGGAGTCGGTGAACGGACCCGGGAAGGGAATAGTTTATGGCTCGAAATGAAGGAATCCGGTGTTATTGATAAGACTGCCTTAGTTTTCGGTCAGATGAATGAGCCGCCGGGGGCCAGACTGCGGGTTGCTTTAACCGGCCTCACCATGGCTGAATATTTCCGAGACAGCGAAAATCAGGATGTTTTGCTCTTTGTCGATAATATTTTCCGTTTCACGCAGGCTGGTTCGGAAGTTTCGGCGTTACTGGGCCGGATACCTTCCGCTGTTGGTTATCAACCGACTTTGGCGACGGAAATGGGTGCCTTACAGGAACGGATTACTTCAACTAAAAATGGCTCAATTACGTCGATTCAGGCAATTTACGTCCCGGCTGATGATTATACTGATCCGGCGCCGGCTACAGCTTTTACCCATCTTGATGCAACGACCAACTTGGAACGGAGAATTGTGGATAAAGGAATTTATCCGGCAGTTGATCCTCTGGCGTCTACTTCTAGATTGTTGACCCCAGAAGCGGTGGGCGAAGAGCATTATCAGGTTGCCCGTAGAGTTCAGGAAACTCTGCAGAGATATAACGAGTTACAAGATGTTATTGCAATTTTAGGAATGGATGAATTAAGTGATGCCGATAAGATAACCGTATCCCGGGCAAGAAGACTTGAGCGTTTTTTATCTCAGCCATTCTTTGTTGCTGAAACCTTTACCCAGATTCCAGGGAAATATGTGCCGATTGCCGAAACAGTTCGGGGATTTAAGGAAATTTTAGACGGTAAACATGATGATCTTCCGGAAGCTGCTTTTTATATGGTTGGGACCATTGATGATGCCGTTGAAAACGGTAAAAAGCTAATGGCTGAATCTGGTGGAGCCGGAGAGAAAAAATAATGAGTCAGCAAATTATGCTCGAAGTGGTAACGCCGCATCGGCTTGAATTTCAAAAAGAAGTCGAATATGTAGTAGCTCCTACAGTTGATGGAATCGTTGGTGTTTTACCGGGCCACATTCGTCTCATTACGCAACTGGCGACAGGAGTACTTCGTTATAAAATTGATGGCCAGAATAATTATATGGCCGTTAGTGAGGGATTTATGGAGGTAACTCCTCATAAGGTTATTATTCTTGCCGAAGCGGCTGATTTACCGGAAGATGTCGATGCTGAGCAAGCCTTGGAAGAAAAGCGTCAGGCTGAAGAAGCGCTTCATCATTCATTTACTGAAAAAATTAATTTTGACCAGGCTGAAATAGCCTTAAAAAGAGCGGCTACCAAGGTTGAATTAGCTAAAAAATATGGGGAAAATAAGTAATTCAATTGGTTTGACATTACTGATTTGACAAACAGCTATTTGTGGGTTATAATTTTTAAAAATCACTTAACTTAATACTCATCAAGAGAGGTGGAGGGAGATGGCCCGATGAAACCCGGCAACCCGAATTTATTTTTGCAGGAAATGCAAAATGAGTGTTGGGTGCCAATTCCTCCAGAAATTTTCTGGCAGATGAGATTCTTTTAGCCCTTCCATCGCCGGAAGGGTAATTTATTTTATGGAGGTATGGACATAATGGTAGAAAGACGACTATTTACCTCGGAATCGGTTACCGAAGGCCATCCTGATAAGATCTGCGATCAGATCTCCGATGGTGTATTGGATGCTATTTTTGCTGAGGACCCATCGGCCCGGGTTGCTTGTGAGTGCGCCGTAACTACGGGTATGGTATTGGTAATGGGTGAGATCACCACCAAATGTTATGTTGATATTCCGAAAGTAGTAAGGGAGACAATCCGGGAGATCGGTTATACCCGGGCCAAATACGGTTTTGATTGCGATACTTGTGCGGTACTGACATCCATTGATGAGCAATCCGCCGATATTGCCCTGGGTGTTAATAAAGCTCTAGAGGCAAAAAACGGTGAGATGAGCGAAAAAGAGATCGAAGC
>WSSedL1CaDRAFT_10000377_pt1 | contig 31585 bp, 29 predicted proteins | sample WetSurSL1Cattail_FD_9464 | JGI IMG/M metagenome (IMG submission 9464)
GTAATATCAGAGATATCGGCGGTGACATCCAGGTCTATATCAGGAAAGACGAAGTAGGGGAGGAACCCTACGCACAGTTTAAGAAATATGACATCGGAGATATCATCGGAATTGAAGGAACAGTATTCAAGACCCACACGGGTGAAGTGTCTGTAAAAGTGCAGAAGGTTATTCTTCTGACCAAGAGCCTTCAGATATTGCCCGAGAAGTTTCACGGACTTAAAGATACTGATACAAGATACAGACAGCGTTATATTGATTTGATCGTAAATCCCGAAGTAAGAGATACCTTTATCAAGCGCTCACACATTATCAGGGAGATCCGTTACTATTTAGATAGTAAGGATTTTATTGAGGTAGAAACCCCCGTACTTGTACCGAATGCCGGAGGAGCTGCAGCTAAGCCTTTCAGTACTCATCATAATGCGTTGGATCAAGATGTTCATCTTAGGATATCACTCGAGTTATATTTGAAGCGTCTGATTGTCGGAGGACTGGAACGTGTCTATGAGATCGGTAGAGTATTTCGTAATGAAGGCCTATCTGTCAGACACAATCCTGAATTTACACTATTGGAATTATACCAAGCATACACTGATTATTATGGAATGATGGATTTAGTAGAAGATTTATTTCGCTGTGTGGCACAGAAGGTGCTCGGTACAACGACTCTTACCTATGACGGTGTAGAAATTGATTTATCCAAGCCTTTTGAGAGATTGACCATGATTGAGGCTGTTAAGAAATATGCAAATGTTGATTTTGATAAGATTCCGGATGAAGCGGCCGCAAAGGCGCTTGCGAAGGAGCATCACTTAAAATATGAGGATAGACACAAGCGAGGTGACATCATCAATTTATTCTTTGAAGAATATGTTGAGGAGCATTTAGTTCAGCCCACCTTCGTTATGGATCACCCGGTTGAGATATCACCGCTTGCCAGCAGGAAGCCTGAGAATCCGGATTATACAGAGCGCTTTGAGCTGTTTGTAACAAAGCGAGAGATGGCAAATGCGTTCTCGGAGCTTAATGATCCCTTAGATCAGAGAGGCCGTTTTGAAGCACAGGAGGCTCTCAGAGCCGCCGGAGATGAAGAAGCAAACCAATTGGATGAGGACTTTCTTACAGCGTTAGAATACGGAATGCCGCCCACCGGTGGTATCGGTATCGGAATTGACCGCTTTGTCATGCTGTTAACGGATTCGATGGCGATTAGAGATGTATTGCTGTTCCCGACGATGAAGAGTATTGAGAAATAAACCCTGTATTTATGCGGGTTTAAGAAAATAATGGTCAAGATTTACGACCAACTTACGACCAAATAATAAAGTATATTTGAAAGAATCTCTTGGAAACAGGGGATTCTTTTTTTGTAAACAAAAAAGATATATAAAAAAAGCAGAACCAATAGTAGGAAACCAAAGGTGAAGGAGCTGAATGTGAAATATGCGGAGGCCTTTGCGAAAAAGAAAGAAAACAGCCTATAGTGGGTACCGGAAGGCAAAAGCTGAGATGCAGGAATTTGTAAAAGCAAAATATAACATTGATATGTTCCAGGATGCAGAGCAGTTTCAGGAACAGGAACAGAAAAAGATGAAGGATAAAATTACACAGAGATAGTATTTGGGGCAATCATCAATCTTTAGTTTGGTGGTTGCCCGCTTTTTTGCTTTTTGGAGAATCGGAAGCTTCTCATAGTACTCACATTAGTGAGTGCATAGCCAGACATCTGTGACGGCTGTTCTGAGCGGATTTGGGACACTCCACAACAAGTAATTGCACAAGGACTAGTCCTGTGCACTACTTGCCAGTTAGTGAATGTGGTCAAAAAAACGACCAACTCTTTAACAAATGTCAATAAACGACTAATATTGATTGATTTTATTCGCAGTTGTGATTATAATTAAAACAATGTGTTTCATTTATTAAGTCGAGAAATGTGGAGAATGTGAAATGGAATATTTATCAATACGTCAAACTGCAGAAAAGTGGGAAATTTCCAAGAGAAGAATTCAAATTTTATGTGCAGAAGATCGAATACCTGGTGCGATAAAAATTGATTACTCATGGGCAATTCCTGCAAATGCAGAAAAGCCGAAGGATGAAAGAATTAAGAGCGGAAAGTACGTTAAATTAAAATAATAACAAGAAAAGTGAATTGATTTTTATACGCGAGAAAATGATAATACTAAAAGGATGGTTATAAGATAATGGCAGAATATTTTTCAACAAAGGAAATAGCAGATAGATGGGGTATTACTAGTTTTCATGTGTCAGTTTTGTGTTCATCTGGAAGAATCCCTGGAGCAGTTAAGCAGGGAAAAGCATGGAAAATACCTTGTGATGCAAAAAGACCTAAAGATAACAGAGTGAAAGAAGAAAACTTTGATGATTGTAAGTTTACATTTATAGATTTGTTCGCAGGAATTGGGGGATTCCATCAAGCGATGCGCTTTCTTGGGGGCAAATGTGTGATGGCTTCGGAGATAAATCTAGCTTGTGTTGAAACATATAAATTAAATTACAAAACGAAGGATGTTCGTGGAGACATCAAAAAGATTGAGGCAGATTCCATAGGAAAATTTGATGTTCTGTGTGCAGGATTTCCTTGCCAACCATTTAGCAAAGCTGGATTACAGAAAGGCTTTGGTGACGAGGATAGGGGAAATCTGTTTTTTAATATACTTAGAATTTTGGACGGACATTCGGAAGTGAAATTTATCATCCTAGAAAATGTTCGAAATTTAGCAGATAAAGATGATTACTGGAATATAATAAAGACCGAATTGATGAAGCGAGACTTCTTCATTACAGAAAAACCGATTATTTTGTCTCCATCAAACTTTGGACTTCCTCAGATCCGGGAACGTGTATATATACTTGGGATAAGAAAAGATATAAGAAATACGGAAATCTTAACAAATGATTATATTCATATCAAGGATTTGGGATTAGAGAATATTCAGTTCAAAGACAATTGCAAGATGGGGGATGCTTTTTCGGTTTTGGAAAAAAATGTATCAGATGAATACGCTATTGATACTGAACAAGAAGAAATGATTCTTGCTTGGGAAGAATTTCGCAAGGGAACAAATATAGGAGTTATAGGTTTTCCTATTTGGATAAAAAGCTTCGGATATCAAGTAGAAAATGAAGAAGAATTCCTGGAAAGTCAAGATTACAACAATATACCTGATTGGAAGAAGAAGTTCGTGAGGAGTAATAGAAAACTATATCTAGAAAACAAAGATTTTATTGATGAGTGGATAGTAAGACATAACATGATCAACCGAATCAAACTATATCAGAAATTTGAGTGGAATTGCGGAGCGGATGTGAAAGATATTCATGATGCAGTGATACAGGTTAGACAATCGGGAATTAGAGTAAAAAGACCGACATATTATCCTGCATTGGTGGCAATCGTGAACACACCAATTATATATGATAAACAGAAAAAGCATTTTAGACATATAACTCCAAGAGAAGCGGCTAATCTGCAGAATTTTGATCAACGTTTCAAATTTACAGGTACAGACAAGCAGACATATAGTCAACTTGGAAATTCTGTAAATGTTAAAATATTAAAAATACTTGGAAAGAAACTGTTCGCTTTTGCAAATGATGGATGGGAGGTTCACAATGGGGAAAAAGATTAATATAAGACCTACTACAGGAGTATATGCTACATATAAAAATATAAAGTATGATCCGTGGACGGCAATAGCAGAGTTTGTCGATAACTCAACTCAAAGCTATTACGATAGTATTGCTCGTCTTAAAGAAACAAAATACTGGAATGGTTTAAATGTTGAAATAATATATGAAAAAAATACTGTTGAAGGTGACAAAATTGTTATTCGAGACAATGCGTATGGAATGAATTTCAGCGATTTTCAGAGAGCAATAGTGCTAGACAGTCCGCCTAAAAAGTTATCACGCAGTGAGTTTGGAATGGGGTTAAAAACAGCGGCTTGTTGGTTTGGAGCTAATTGGTCTGTTGAGTCAACAGAGTTAGGTTCAAATATAAAATACTATGCATCTGTTGATGTAAAGGCACTTCATAAGTACAAATCAGAAGAAATAGAAGTTCAGGAGATAGAATGTAATCCAAAAGAACATGGCACTGTCATTACGATTTGGGATCTTAACCGTACAATAACAGGAAGACAGATTGGAAAAACTAAAGATCAATTACGTGGAATGTACAGGGTTGATTTAAGAAAAGGAGATATTGTTATTAGTTATAACGGCGAAAATTTATTGTATGAAGAACCCAATGTATTAACGGAAGATCTTCCTGATGGTACACAAAAGGCTTGGAAGAAGAATATTAATTTTGCGATACCTTTCAAAGATGATGTTTTAACTGTGGAAGGGTTTGTAGCTATTAGAGAAACGGCAAGTACTTCTGCAGCAGGATTTGCGCTTCTTAGAAGGGGGAGAGTTATCATTGGTGGATACGAAAATGCATACCGCCCAGAGGAAGTATTTGAAAAGTCTAATTCGTTTGTTTATCAAAGATTATTTGGTGAACTTAATATGGATAATTGGCCAGTTACGCAAACAAAGGATGCATTCGATTGGTATAGTGGGCTCGAAGATGAATTAATAGAAAAACTGAACGAAGTATGTTGTGATTATAAAAAGAAAGCAAAAGAGTATCGCGTAGGAAAAAAAGTGTCGTTAGACACAACTACAACCTCTTTGTTAAATAATTTTTCAACCGCGGGAGTAATATCGAATGTGGGATTTGAAAGTATTAATGTAGAAGAAGAAAAACAACCACATAATACTGATGAATCTAAAATTGAGAAAGACATAAGCCAGGAAAATAATTCTCAAAAGAATGAGGAGGAAGCCGATAAACAAAAGTCAAATGATATCATAATTGATGGACCAACTGGAAAGAGAATTACTTTTGATATGGGTGGACAAACATATGTGTTCAATTTGATACTTCTGAAGGAAGATCCACAGAAGAACTGGTTAAATATTACGCATATTTCTGAAAATGAATATCAGATTGATTGGAATATTAGACATGATTTCTTTAAGCCATATATAGATGAACCGGATTTTCTATCAATTATGGAAAAATTTGTATTTGCAATGGCTCTTACGGAGATTGAAGTACTACAGATGAGTACTGATAACATGATTGAAGTCAGTGCAGTAAGAATGAAGATGAATGACATATTAAAGAAACTTGTTAAAGGGGGGAAAAATTAAATGGATACTACATGTATTGGTATGGATTATCAATCCGAAGAAAATGATACATGGATGATTGATACAAGCGGCAGATATGGAACTATTATCAAAAACTATTTAATCGCAGATGGGATTCCAGAGGCTGGAGCTGATAAAATTATTCAGAATGCGGCGAAAGTGCTGGGGTATTGTCCAAATCCAGAAAAAGATGATAATAAACAATTAACTGGAATTGTAATCGGAAAAGTTCAGAGTGGAAAAACCTCTAATTTTATATCATTAACGGCATTGGCTTTTGATAATGGATATTCACATGTAGTTGTGTTCGGAGGAACAAAGAATGAGTTGCTAAAACAGAATAGTGATAGAATTAAGGAATACTTTAAAGTTGCAAATGATGTTGTTGTTCTTAATTCTACCGATCATAAAAGCCAGTTGAATAGCAAACAGATTTCTCAGATTATTAAAATGGGAAAGAAAATAATCATTGTAGCATTAAAAACACCTGGACAGATTAACACAATTAGTAATAGCATTTTTTCTGATTGTGACTTAAGAGAAAAACCTGTACTTATCATTGATGATGAGGGAGACGAGGCATCACTGAATACACTTGTGAAAAAGGGGAAAAAGAGTTCTACATATAAGGCAATAGAGTCATTGAAGAGTAAACTGTTAAAACATTGTTTTTTATCGGTTACAGCTACTCCACAGGCGAATTTGCTGATAGATTCTATGGATGTTCTTTCCCCGGATTTTGGTGTACTTGTCGATCCGGGAAAAGGATATTGCGGTTTAAATGCATTTCATGTAGCAAATTCACCGTATATGATTGAGATACCAGATGATGAAACTTCATTACTAGACGAAGGAATACCAGCTTCGTTCAATGATGCGTTAGCTACTTTTTTTGTGGCATGTGGAATATTTGCAAGTAGAGGCAGAAAACCTGGAAATAAATTGTCAATGCTAATTCATCCTAGCCAATTAAAGGTAGATCATTCAATAGTTAAAAAGAAGACTGAAAAAATAGTGGAAAAATGGCGGCAATTAGCATCTAATCCAGGAGATATCGCATACGCATCACTTGGAAAAAGATTAAAAAATGCATACGAAGAATATGAAAAAAAAGGTATTTCAGACTTACCTGATTTCGTCACAGTAGAAAAAAAGGCGCTTGAATCGATTGAATTCTGCACATTACATATTGTGAACGGAGACAGTGTTCCTAATGGTGCGGATGATATTTTTGATTATAACATTTATATAGGTGGAGCTATGCTAGGCAGAGGGCTCACATTAAAAGGACTTACTATAACATATATTATTAGAACAGCAAAAGGGACATCCACTGTAGATACTGTACAACAGAGAGCAAGATGGTTCGGATATAAATCAAAGTATTTAGATCTTTGTAGAATATTTGCTGTAAAGAAGATTGCAAAAGAGTTTAGAGAAATACGAGAACATGAAGAAGACTTATGGGAAACAGTTAGAGATGCAAACTTATCAGGAACAAGATTTAAAGATATAGCTAGAATATTTGTTCTGTCTGATGACTTAAGAATGACAAGAACTTCTGTGGCAGCTACAGAGCGGAGAATTTTCAAACTATGGAATATTCAGAATCAATTCCTCTCTAATGACGAATATCTTTCTAGTAATAAAGCCATAATTGAAAAGTTTAGGACAAGAAACCAAAAACTAATTTCGGAGCAAAGGTTTGGAGACGGAAAACCGTATACCATTATAAGTGGATTATCATATGATAGCGTATACGAGCAATTGATTTCTAAATTGATTTTCCCCTCAGAATCAAAGATTGATTCAGGTATGTTCCAGAAATTAAAGGTGTTGCTAGTAGAGAAATCAATTATCCCCAATATAGATGTGATTTGGATGAGAGAGGGAGCCACTTCAAAGCATTTGGTTTCTGATGTAGAAATTCCTAATTATATGGTTGGTCGAAGGCCGGATGATAACTCTAAACCTGAAATATATGCAGGCGATAGATATCAATTTGTAACAGAAGATACTATGCAACTTCAGATCCACATGATTGAAGACAGTAATACGCATATTGTGAGTCCAACAATTGCTTTTTATATTCCAAAGTGTTGTATTGAGAAATTGACAAACCTTGTGATTAGAAGTTAGGAGGTGAGCGTATGAATGATTTAGAATTGTATCACAGCGCATTTGATATGGGTAAAAATACGCATGATTTTACTCTTGTTAAATATACCGATAATCTTTTTATTGGAAGAGATAGTGATGGATATGCATCTGTTGTAATTTTGTCAAATCGGCCAAACAAAACTCCGTTGCGCCAGAAGACAAAACTGTTAAGTGTTGAGTGTAATGTGGCTGTAATTTATAACTTGGATGGAAAAACATATAAAGATGTAGTCCACATAATACGATGTCTTGCGGATTCAGAAAAGGAAATTGATATATTTATAGAACTTGCACCATTATTTAGCGAAGCTAGTATAGATGCAAATCAGGAAGATGCTATTTTAGAAACTGTGGCTATTCTCACGTCTTTCTTTGCAGATAATAGCGAGCCATCATATACAGAACTCCAGGGACTGTTTGCTGAATTATATACAATATGGTCATTTTCAGAAATAATCGATCTAGCAAAATATTGGCAATCAAAAGACAGAATGAAATTTGATTTTTCTTTATCTGGTACAGATAAAATTGAAGTGAAGTCAACAATGAAAAATGAACGGAGGCATCATTTTCGACATGAACAGTTGCTAAGTGATGCATTTTGTATTTATGTTGTTTCATATATGTTTAGAGAAGATGACGCGGGCCTATCTTTATATGAGTTGATAGATAAAACAAAGCCGCTTTTGCAAGTGGATCCCAGAAAGGTACTGATAGTAGACATGTATATCAAGAATACTTCTGAAGACCGACTTAGAAAGATGCGCTTTAATGAATACTTGATTAAATATAACAGAAAGGTATTCAAGGCAGAAAACATTCCGAGATTTGAAGAACATACACCAAATGGAGTATCAAATGCAGAATATGATTGTGTACTTGATAATGCTAAGGATATGCCAGAAGAAGCATTTATTGAGGAATTAAACAAGATTATTACCTTGTAAGCTATGAAGGAGAAGCGGATATGCAGATAAATAGAGAAGATCAACATTCAATATTAAACTCAATTAATTTACCAAATACCAAATTTATGGAAACTCTTATCCGGATACTTGAAAAATATGATAAAGTGCTATCAGAAGACGATCTAGAAACGCTTACAGATAAAGTAAAGTCAAGAAATTTGCTAAAACAGGAATATCCAGTGTTGTTGATGATTGATCCTGGAAAAAAAAAGATGGATCAAATTCACATGAGCGGAAATTATCGATATTATGCGAATAAAAAGTGCTGTATAAAAGGAGTAGAGTATTTTTATACGTCACAATTGTATGGATATAGAGATGCTACATCACATGGAGATAATAGAACGCCTTTATGGAAATGGGTTTGCGAGAAATTGAACATAAATACAGATGAAGATCAAAGAAATGAGGAGTGGTGGCCACTTCTTAATGAATATAATCCTGGAATAACAAAAGACAAATGGATCGAACTTCTGAATAATAAGACTGTATTTGAGGGTAATAGTCTTGATGTAATGGCAGCGTTCCATGATATAGGGGGAGAGGCTAGTTGCTTGCAATTAGCTAACATGTACGGTCATACTGCTAACTATTATAATATGACAAGTATACATTTGGCGGAGCAAATAATCAAAGAGACAGGATTCATGATACCGCAGAATGAAGAAAAATTGAAATTGTGGCAAGTGATTTATGTTGAAAGAAATGCTAGAAAGGGCGAAATTGGAAAGTATATATGGAAACTGAGACCGGAATTATTTGAGGCACTATCTGAGTTTGGTATACAACAATATTTGAAGGAGAGAGGAGAAGACAAATTGTTGCCCAAGGAAACTATAGAGAAAATAAATAAGTATATCTCTACAAGAGGTTTTTCGTATGAAGATAATTTGATTAGCAATTTTTACCTTAGTATAAAATCCAAACCTTTTGTAATTTTAGCAGGAACAAGTGGAACCGGAAAGACAAGGTTAATTAGATTATTTGCTGAAGCTGTTGGAGCAACGAAAGAAAATGGAAGATATCTTCAAGTTGCCGTGAGACCAGATTGGTCCGATTCCTCAGATCTGCTTGGACATGTAAACTTGAGTGGCGATTTTGTTCCTGGAAAAATCTTAGAATTTATTAAACAAGCAGATGAAAATAATGAAGAGCCGTATTTCCTTTGTTTGGATGAGATGAATCTTGCCAGAGTGGAGTATTACATGAGCGATTTTCTTTCAGTCATAGAGACGAGAGATCTAAACGAGGATGGAGAGGTAAGGACGGACCTGTTGATGAATATATCAGACTATGGCGTCGACAAAGAGGGAATAAATAGAGAAAGATTCGGAGAGTTGGGATTTCCGGAAAACCTATATATAATTGGCACGGTAAATATGGATGAAACAACATTTCCATTCAGTAAGAAGGTCCTTGATAGAGCTAATACAATAGAGTTTTCATATGTGGATCTTGTTCCTCAGTTTGATATTGAAGAACATGAAGCATCTGCTCTTTCCTTACCGAATTCTTTTTTTAGAACAGAATACTTAAATATTTTGCAGTGTGATAATGAGAAGGTATATGTTACTGAACTATGTGAACAACTTCAGGACATTAATGATATTTTAAAAAATACTGATGCACATGTTGGTTATCGGGTTCGTGATGAAGTCGTATTTTACATGTTGAATCATAAAAAAGCAGATCTTTTATCTGAGAATGAAGCTTTAGATAATGAGATGATGCAAAAAATCTTACCTAGAATTCAAGGTAGTGGACTTGCGGTAAAGAGTATGCTTTGCAAACTCTTTACAGATATTTGTGCCGGAGACTACGATGGAATGTCAGGGTCATCTGATAGTGAACAGATGAAAGCGTATGTTGAAGGGCATGATTGTAAATATGAAAAGAGTGCTAAGAAAATAGTATATATGGTTAGGAGATTTGAGGAAGATGGCTTCACATCCTACTGGCTCTAATAAGTTGCTGGAAATACATTCTGAGACCCTTATTTTTGTAATAAAGGGCAAGGATATTCATCATGACACATCAGAGGAGAAGGAAAAATCCTCAATTGTTGTGAAGGGATCAGATGTTAGAGAGGTAATAATCAACGACCGGCCTGTCTATGAGGATGGACAGGATGGTTTTGTTGTGCAGAATTTTTCTGTAGGTCCACTTTTTTTTGAGCAGACAGACTATGAGGTAGTCGCACAGAGTAAGTATGGACAAGAAGTATCGTTTTGGCACGAAAACTCCAATATTAGAGAAAATGTCAGTTCGGTAATAGATGATGGGAGTCTGATTTCTGGGATAATTAATTTCCGTAATGCAGTTGGATATTCAGAATTTAAAATAAAGACAGATAAAAGTATGATACTGACAGTCAGAATAGAGGTATATTCTACCAAGATTTCTTATAAAAAAGACTATCAGCAAATGTTACAAGATATTTCTGAAGAAGTATATGCTGTGGCTGTTGATTTTCTTAAGCAGACATATCAAAACATTAGAGTAGGGAATAATAGGGATACAGTACCTGCGGTATTCTTTCAAATAGTCAGTACAATATTTGAACAGTTTGTTAAAGCTACAAGCAGAATAATAACCTTCCCACACCACAAATTGGAAGAGGAGCATCTGATGCGGCCATTCTACAAGATAAAAAAGACGGATAGCAAAACCAGACGCTGGATGGAAAGACATCCGGAGTATGTACAGATGAGATCAGACAGAGTCATGGCTGAAAAAGCTCCAGGAGTAACTAAACAGATTACTTATAATACTCTAGAGAATCAGTTTGCGAAATACATTCTTATGAATACGTCGTCGAGACTGATTGATTTCAGAAAGCGTTATCTAACGAGCACTAAAAATCAAGAGCAGCATGTTTTGGATTCTATTGATGCCATGACTAGGACATTGAATCGTTTGCTTAACGGATCCTTTTTGAAAAACGTTGATACGTATCATGCAAAACAGAGTATGTCCCTTGTTTTTGGAATGGCACCCGGATATAGAGAGCTCTATAAATATTATTTGATACTTCAGAAGGGATTAGCTTTCCATGGCGATGTATTCCGCATCTCAATGAAAGATACAGCTCAACTGTATGAATATTGGTGTTTTATTAAATTGGCAAACATCATGAAAAAGCAATATCAATTGTCTTCACCGGATGTAATAAAAGCAGACTATACAGGTATAACAGTTACGTTGGTAAAAGGAAAGAAATCTGAAGTACGATTTATTAATCCGAGAACAGGTGAGCATATGGTACTCTCATATAATCCAGGAGAGCAGCAAACTCAGACAATAAATCAAAGACCTGATAATGTGCTTACACTTGAGAAGAGTGGATCTGACGTACCATACAAATATGTATTTGACGCAAAGTACAAGATAGAGACTAATCTTCCTAATGACTTTTATCCTGACGCAAAACCGGGTCCAAAAGTAGAAGATATCAATACAATGCATAGATATCGGGATTCAATTTTATACGACGATAAGTCTATGCCAAAGAGATTTCGATTCGAAAAGACAATGTTTGGAGCATATGTTCTGTTTCCTTATGACAAAGAGGATGAGTACAAAGAACATAGATTTTATAGGAGTATTGAAACTGTTAATATTGGAGGATTGCCTTTTCTGCCGGGGCATACACAACTGGTAGAATTATTTCTTAATGAACTTATTAATGACTCTGAAGAATCAGCATTTGAAAGAGCAATCTTACCAAGAGGTATTGAGACAAAAATAGAGAAGGTTGATTGGGAGGTCAGAGATGTTCTTGTAGGATCGCTGGGGTCTATTGAACAATTACAGAAAAATATCGACGAGAATTTTTACTATGCTCCTGCAAAATATATTTCCGATAAACAGTTACCAATAAGATATGTTGCAATTTATCAATCTAAGTCAAAGGGTGATCCCGGCGTCAGATATTATGGTGAGGTTACATCTGTAAGTAAGGTTAGGAGAAATGAAATTAAAGAAGTGCCTGTAAGGAAGGGCAATCCTGATGAACTATATTACTATTTCAAAGTAAAGAAATGGGAGATCCTTCAGAAACCGATTGCTATCAAGACAGAGCGTGTATACGAGCCTAAGTTCACAAATTTGTTTTTATTGCAAAACAGTGCTGATACATATGAACTGTTTAATATTTGTTCTGAATCAGAGTATAGATTACTGCAGGAATTGAAACGTGCATACCACGATACATTTGTCAGAGAGAATCTGGAAGGAGTTGTTTTCAGGGCAAACGAGAATGCTACCATTTATACATCTGACGGCAATTTTATTTTGTGTGATGAAACCGGTGATATTATCAAAGAGTTTAATATTGAGCAATTTGCCTCAAGCCCAAGAAGAGAGTTTAACAAGATAAAGGAATATGTGGGAAAGATAGCAACAATAGAGTAATCAGTCAATTTAGTTTTCTCTCATATTTGACTTAAAAAGGATGGCTCTAAGCTGGAATATATGAAAATTGAAGATGGCGTTTTTTCGGCGGTTATAAGTCTGTCAAAATATCTGTAAAGATTGGGATAAGACGCTAATAGTAGAGAAGAGGTTCATATGTCTGAAGAGAGAAATAAAAAAGGAAGACTATTGGCATTACAACAGTACCTATATCATTACACAGATGAAAATCATCCAGCAACAACGCAGGAACTGATTGATGCTATGGAGAAGATGGGTTACATCGCGAACCGCAAGACCATCAAGGATGATATTGATACTCTGACTAAGTTTGATGTTGATGTTATCACCAATGTGTCTAGGGGAAACTCATTTTTTGTGGGCGAACGACGATTTGAGATGCCGGAGTTAAAGCTTCTAGTTGATGCGGTATCCTCGTCTCGTTTTATTAGTGCTGGAAAAAGTGAGAACCTTATAGAAAAACTTACTTCAATGACAAGCGCTTATCAGAAGGAACAGATTACTCCAAGAATATATACAGCTGATCGAATCAAGACAGATAATCCACAACTATATTATGTCGTGGACAAGTTGATTGAAGCAGTTCAATCGGGTAAGAAGGTTAGATTTCAGTACCAGGAGTATGATGCTGAAAAGCAAAAGATACTTCGCAATAATAGCGAGATTTATATCAATAGTCCATATGGATGTTTATGGAATGATGACAATTACTATCTGATTGGTTATTCAGATAAGTGGCACAAGGTGGTTACCTTCCGTATAGATAGAATCATCGATCTTGAATTGCTGGATGAAGCTGCATTTCCGCAACCGGAAGGATTTACTGTTGCTGGTTACGTGAAGACGTCCATTGAGATGTACGATGGAGAAGAGCAGGAAGTAGAACTGGTTTGTGATAATGAACTTATGAAACTGATTATTGATAAATTTGGAACTAGAATCAAAACAGAAAGAATCTCTGAGACGCAGTTCAAGGCTACGGTGAATGTGGCAACAAGCAAGACCTTTTATGCTTGGGCATTCCATTTCGCCGGCCAGATGAGAATTGCAGGTCCGGAGAGTGTAAAGCAGGTGTATATGGAGATGGCTCAGAAGGTATTGGAGGTTGAATAGATTAATGAAGACGCATGAATTAACAGGATGAGAGTTGTTGGGATGGGTGTTAAAGGTTTACTGTGATGGCTATTGTAATTAGAACTGGGGAATAATAACGGCTGATATAGCAGAAGGTTCTGTGTGCCATGTAATTCAAACGGGAGTACAGCATGAGTAAATATAAGACGGAGGTAACAGATGAAAATAGGAGTGTTAACGGAAGTTGATATACGCGAATTATGGAAGCATGAGCAGTATGATTTCTCAAATTGGCTAGTAGAAGCAGAAAATATTGCATATTTGAATGATATTCTGGGACTTACTCTGGTTGAAGTTAATAAGGAAGCTTATGTTGGATCATATCGTTGTGATATTGTAGCTGTTGATGAGACGGATGGAACAAAAGTCATTATTGAAAACCAGCTTGAATCATCAAATCATGATCATCTTGGCAAAATCATTACATATGCCTCAGGCCTTGATGCGAAAGTGATTGTGTGGATTGTTAAGCAGGCACGTGAGGAACATCGTAGTGCTATTGAGTGGTTAAACAATAATACTAGAGGTGGCATTGATTTCTTTCTTATTGAACTTCATGCATACAAGATTGGTGATTCTGATCCGGCTCCCAAGTTTGAAGTCATAGAACAACCAAACGATTTTATTAAGTCATCCAAGTATGTAACTTTATCCGATTCGCTAAACAAGTCACAGACTGAGAGATTAACCTTTTGGACGCAATTCAACGACGAGATTATTGCACACGGAAAGCCTTTTAATGTCCGAAAAGCGTCAACTGATCATTGGTATGATGTTGCTATTGGAAATAGCACTTGTCATATAGGAATTACCCTTGTAAATAGTGATTCATTCATAGGTGTAGAACTTAATATCGGTGATGATAAAGCCTTGTTTGATTCACTGTTTTCTGCAAGAGAAGTTATTGAAAACGAGTCGGGGTTGGAATTCGAGTGGCAACGTTTAGATAATAAAAAGACGAGTCGTATCCTTCACAAAATCCCAGGATTGGATTTTGACAATCACAAAAACTATCCACAGCTGATGGACGAAGTGATAAAAAAGGTTGTTATTATGAGAGCGATATTTAAAAAGCATATAAAGTAGTTGGTTGTGAGATGCAAAGTGGGGGTAGATCGATTACAAGGTACACCATGGCATGCTGCGTTTCTATTCAGATGATGATGGTCAGCGCAGTTGTAGGTGTGGCAAATGCAATGGAAGTGTCCATTGCGTGGATTATGATCAAATGACAGATGAGCAATTCAAAGCAAAACAATGGAATGACACAAAAACGAAAAAAGGTCGGCGAAGAGGATTGTTTTTGGTATTAATCAGATGGGGGTGTTCTTTTGGCACAGAGAACGGCATGCTTATGTGACGGAAAGTATATCGGAATTGAAACGATATACACTGTTGCAAATGGGAAACAAATTAATATTCCGGTAAAGTTAAAAGACCTTCGTGAAAAGAGCAGAAGTAATCAGCTTTTTTGTCCTTGTGGCTGTGGCTCAAATTTAATTCTTGTAGCAGGAGACCGTAATCTCAGGGAACAGCATTTTAGACTAAAAGATGGAGAATTCAATTCCTCATGTGAAGCAGTTATGGAAGGACAGAATTCAATTGATTCAAAGATTGTTTTAAAATGCTGGCTTGATGACAAACTTCAAGATCAAGACATTGAATCAAGAGTTCCAATTAAGGACGTGAGTGATATCACACGTAAATATGAGTTTACATTCCTATCGAAGAGCAGAAGGGTTGGACTGAGCTATTGTAATGAAAGAATTAATTTGTCAGAAGAAAAGATAAATCTTCTTAAGGAAAATAGCAAAGGTATATGCGTAATCTATGTTGTAGATATGCGCAATTTTGGAAATGACGGGCAGTACCCTGAAGGCGTTATGAAGGTTCAAAGTGAGCAGGGATATTGTTTGTTTCTGTCTGTTACAGATCGTGATTATTCTACAGCTAGGTTAAGAGCTGCATTCAGCGCTCAAGATATTGATGGCCTGTGGCAGGAGATAATACTTGCAGAGGACGATCTAGATGAGTTCACCATTGGTGATGGAAAAGTAATTTATCAATCTGTTACTCTTAATGATCTTTTGGAACGTTCTAAGGTTGAATGGAAGGCCGGTATAGAGCTTGCACGTGTTAAGCGTGAAGAACGACGTAAGGCTCAGGAAGAAGAACGCCGTCTTGCAGCAGAGAGAGAAACTAAGGTGTGTGAAGAAAGAGAACGACAGGCACGAGCAGAGGCAGAAGAGCGTAGACGACGCTGGGAAGAAGAACAGAAGCTTGCTAACGAACGAGATGCTAAGCAACGTGAAGAAGCAGAAAAGGCGCGATCTGAAGCTGAAAGGCGTAAACTTATAGAAGAGCAGGAACGTATTGAAGCAGAGAGACGATTTGCAGATAGCCTGTTGGAACGGATAAATCAACAAGAGGAGCAAGTAAGAGATTCGCAGGGAAGACGTTGGGTTAAGTGCGAGTTCTGTGGAAAGATAGCACTTGAGTCTAAATTTAGTTCCTATGGTGGAGTGAATCGTATTAATCTTGGAATATGCCACGAATGTCAAAAGAACAACCCTGAAGCCAGGATTATTAGAATGCCTGAGCCGGTAAAGAAAGCTGCTAAGATAGAAGTTAATAAGTGTCCTGATTGTGGCGGTGATTTGAAAGAAAAGATGGGCAAGTTTGGGCGATTCGTTGGTTGTAGTAATTATCCTAACTGCAGATATATAAGAAGCATTAAGTAGAGCACAGGAGCAAGTGATTCTTACGATCAACTTACGACAACCTATCACCCCCTTCATTAGGGGGCTTTTTGTAGGGCTATGTTTAAAAAGGCCGCTTCTGTTAAGAAACGACCTCGATATTTTACACTATTATTCTGTTATAGCCTTGAGGAAACCTCTCACATTAACCATGGATCCGTTGGTGCAAATCGTTGCCCCTGGGAGCACTGATTTAATCTCTTCTGCAAGCATTTCTGAGGTGCCACCGGTAAACACTAATCTCATCATCGAAAGATTCCATCCATTGGCCTCACATTTCTTCAAAATGGTCTGGACATGCTTCTTTTTGAAATCAGCAATAAATTCCCTCGAACCTTCCTTAATGCCATTTTCTCTCGTGTTATCAACAACGTATCCTTCTTTAAGGATATCATCCATAATCCACTGAGGGATATCTATATTATACTTTGTTGACAGAGCATTCTTAAGATTTTGTGTGAGAACATTGCTCCCAAGAGTATCTGTATAAAGTGTTGACAGGACTGGAACGCCAAGATTGTATGTCGAACAATTAATATTGAGACCACCTATGTCAATTACAGCGATTAATGATTTTCCATACTTTTCAGGCTCCAAAAAGATGACACCAGAGCTTTCTGGCAACACGATGATTGAATGAATCACCAGATGCTTTGTTGTATCCCCCACTTTAATAGAGATTTGCTTACTCGGAAACATAAACTCCTTATAAGCATTTTTACTCTCAGGATTTTCATATACCGATAACGGGCAGCCAATAGCGACTACAATCTCATCACCCGAATTGCACAGCTGATGCAGTGCTGTATAAGTTGCAATCTTATGTAAATCTTCTGCTTTACTTGACTTAGCTGAATTACTCTCAGCTTGTTCTCCTAACAGATATCTCTTACCACCATACTCTACGATATAGCTTTGTCCTTGTGCTTCGTTTCTTATTGTTTCTTCCATCTTGGTCCTAAAAACAAGACTCTTTTCAGTGCCATCAGGTCTGAGTGTCATTCCTTTTGTAGAGTGTTTTCCACTATCTACCGCTACATACTTCATGTAATTTTTTCCTCTCTTTCTCAAATCATTGTTGGTTACTGGGTAAACTGTGCTTCCATGAGTGCTGCTTTGTAAGGATAGCCCTCATTCAACCTGTCTGCTAGCACCTTAAGCTGGATTGGCTTAAGGACTTCATAATCAATGCCCTTTTGCTGCATAGATGTCAGCTGTACTTCTGTGAACATTGAATAAGAATTAGTCTCTTCTGCTTCATTAACTGGCGTCCCATCCGGAAAAGTAGGTATTATTTCGTTAGATGCCATGGCAACCGATTTGTCAATTTCCGAATGTATCATTGTCCCCGAGACCTCTGTCACTACTTCTTGGACTGATAGGTTTGACTGCCTTTGACTTGATTTCCGTTCTTTTTTTAGCTTGGGTAACTCTTCATCTGCTATTAACATTTTGGGGGTTACAAGCCCTGCCTTTATCAGCAAAATACATATTATCTTTTTCTTTGCCCGGTCTGACTCTATTAAGAATTTATAACAGGCTCTTTCCTCTGCTTTAGACAGATCAAAGCTTAAATACACTGTTCTTCTCAAATTCGGCCCTCTCTTTCTATAATATTTTTGGCGAATAAGGAAAGGTTCCTTATATCTTTATTATGTATACACTATTTTAAAATAACTTTTGCTTAACCGTTCTGTATATGCATTTTGCTTTTTCATTTTGTATTTGCATTTTGCATATACATTACAATTCATAAACAAATCGTTTAAAGCCATCCTTTGTTGTTTCATTTTTCTCTCAATAAAAGTTAACTCTCATACTTACTCATCACTTATTGATTTCATACAAACGGACACGCTTCTTCGTATTCATGATTATCAAATGTCAGGTGGATATCTGCCATTGTTTTGCAGTGAATTATTAGACACGCTGAGGTCATTAATGCAATTTGAGCCATGTATGAAATATTATTTTTCTTAATTGCCATCCGGCAGAAATGAACGTAATATCGGTAAAACGAGACCACCTGCTTGTAATAGTCAACAAGCTCAACATTAATATCTGTATTTGGCGTACGAGAATCTGCAAGTGCTTTTACTCGGATGCTGAACTCATCATTTTTGCAGTTCGTGTTCCTATCAGCAGTATATGCTGAAATTAAATCCACAAGGAAATCAAGTGCTATTTGCATTCTTTCCTCTACTTCTCTTAGTAACAGCCTCAATTCTCTATTATTGTTTGCAAAATAGGTTGTTACTCTAGAATATCCGTCAATCACATCACTTATATCATCTAGCACAATAAGCATTGCAGTTATAAAATCAGCTGTTATGATTTTATGAAAGGCCAAAATGTATTTAGCAGCAGCCATTTTTCTTAGTGCAACAATATTTTCATCAGCTTCATATCCTTCATCGATTGCTTTCACAAGAGACTTAATATAGTTTTCTGTGATTTCTACGACTTGTACTCCTGCTTTTGTAACATGAATAAACGTATCGGGATCGTGTCTGACCATAAGATTATGCCTCATCCGCTATTTTTACCGCGATTTCTTCTGGCAGCATTGCTCGTAGGTGAACGCCAATGGATATGTAATCCAGCTCTGTACACAACAGATACATCCCTCTCAAGTACATCAGGTATATCAATATCTCATACACTGGGGGTTCCGGAAGTGTAAGTAAGCGTGAAAATGCTGCCTCTTCAAATAAACCTGGTTTTGTATAATTGGCTACATATCCGGCAAACTCAAAAAGAATACGTTCGCAGTTCATCTGACTAAGCTTTATCCTCTGCATATCGAAGATCTCAATTCCGCTTGTGTCAGCTGTACGACAGAGGTTAACGACCTGATTATAGGCACGAATGATTTCTTCCTGCTCTTCCTTTGTAAGTGGTTCGTTCTGAATTTTCTTGTGGACTTCTCTAAGTTCCCATAGATACGCTGATATACATCTCATAATGATTCCTCCTGCAATTATTAAATTTATTAGATACATTCATTATGTGGCACAGTGTTTATCACAACATCTTATGAGAAAACAAAATTGTATTTTGAAGCATCACACTGGTGGTGCTGATTGTTTATTTTTGCAAACCACATAATGTCTTTAAGAGAGTGGGGTAACTTGTTACCCCCATCTTGAGTAACACTATGAAAGGATGCGGTAAGAGATATGGTTTATGATAATATGACATACAAACAGGTTGAGACAGCGTTTTATGAAGCTATACGTACAATAAAGAAAAAGACAGCAGAATGGAGCAAAGAAAAAGAAGGAAATGCATTAATCGATCCAGCCAGAACTTGTGATAATTTTGAAATTGTACCACATCATGAGATCTTAGATCCAAGCAATGTAAATAAAAGAAATAGAGGAAGAACGCTTGCTGAACACCACAAAGAAGTAACTGGACGTTCTGCTCGAATGCAAGGCGAAGAAAAAAGTCTGTCTAAGTGTGCTTGTTTGCTGGGTACTCTGCCAAGAGATTATTTACAAATTAATTACGGTATTACTGATGCTGAGTACGTAGCGATAGTTAAACACATTGAAAATGACGAGAAGACAGAAAGTCCGGAATACAAGTCCGCTATGAGTAAGATTAAAGATTATAGATTTACAGAAGAAGAAAAAGCAAAGATTAAAGTATTTTTTACTGTATTCTTTGAAGCCTGGAAGAAAATATCAGGAATACGAGATGAAGACGTACTATTTTGCGTGGTCCATATGGACGAAACTTTTCCACATATTCACATCGCAGCTTTTCCCACGATGGAAAAAGAAGATGGTAGTATAACATACAGTGTAGCAAAGTTCAGCAATTTTGGTTACGATTACAGATCTGAGCTTCATCCGCGTATGATTGAAGAAATGGGCAAGATGGGTATTGACGCGTCGGGTCTTTTAAACGGAGCTACAATAGGGAAAGGATTTAGGCCTGCTGACTTTAATCGACAAAACCGCGAAGAAGCAGTTAAACTTGCTTGTGAAAATATGATCCTTAACCAGTTGAAAGAAAAGACAAGAGATAAGCTTATTATGATTGAAGGTGAACGTGCTGCTGAAGAGAAAAAGCTCGAGAAAGCACGTATTTCAAGAGCGGATACGGCTTTAAGTGAAAAAGATCATAAGAAGAATATGAAAGAACTAAAAAGAGTACGAGATGAATCATCTCAACCCCATTTGGTCCAGTATGAATACGAGAAATTATTAAATGATGTTGCACTTGCTAATGATCTTAAGAGACGTGAGAAAGAGCTTGCAGAAAGAGAACGTAACTTTAATGCAGTAGTAACAGAAGAGGCCAGTAGAATGCTTCCTGAGGAGTTACAGAGAGCACGAGAGGATCGTGAATATGTTGAAAAGTGGAGATCAGAGGCTAAGAAGCTAGAATGTTGGGCAGAAAGCTTATCTGCACTGTCTCAGGATATTGTAAAGAGAGAAGACGCTGCTGAAAAGAGAGAAAAACACTTTCAGAACATACTTGAGCAGGAAGTTGAAATGAGTCTGCGAAATCATCTTAAAGAGATTTTTGTTAAAATCATTGAAGAGATATTTAGGCCAGATGGCTTCATTATTCGAAACATGAAAAGGTGTCTTCCGAGAGAAATGTTTGAAGGCTTAGAGCGATTCATGCGAGGTACGATTAGTAATCTTGAAAAGGGGTTAATTGAATCGTTAGAAGGACCTGCTGAAGTAAAGGAAGGATACGGTATTGCATATAAAGATCAAGATTTGGGAACGGACATAGAGGATTACAAAGAAGATGTTGAACTTGAGAAAGATTAATTGCCATTATGCATTATTGATTTTATTATGGTTCAGTATACACAAACACATTGAACAAAATAAGGAATTCTTGCTCTTAATAAGGTGGTTGAGATGATGACAGCAAAAGAAGAGAGGTTATAAGTATTTGTTTTTTCTGACATTGAGCGGTATTTTTGTGTGAGAGTGGTTTTAGTAAATGAATTTAGTGCCTTTTATTAAAAATAAATAGTGTCCACATAATATAATTGTAACTAATAAAAATAAGAAACCTTTCAAAACAAGGAGGTAAATTAAAATGACTGAGTCAAATTTTAAAAAAGCTATGACTATGGTAAGTGAATCAATTAAGCAGAATAGTGACGTGAAGTTTTTATGCGATTTGGTTGATCCAAGTGGTAAGACTTCAAAAGAGCAAGCCTTGAAGCTATTTGACATGGACAGTACATCAGAAGCTGTGCGAGAGTTTTTACAAAAGAAGGAACTTCGGACCAAACCGGTAACAGATTCTGTTGTTGAATGGGGCGATATTGGATGCTATTATGTGGTTGGTTCTGATTGTACTTCAGGGCTTGGCGATGGTGTGATGTGCTATGTGTTTGAGGACTTGTATTGTATATCTGCAACCGGGAAGCTCTTTAAGTATAGCGTTATAAATGTTTCCGGTATTGCATTGGATTATGATAATACGCTTACACTTAGCATTGAGCCATATAGCAGCAAAGCTAAATGGTGTGCAAACCTTAACGTATTAACGGAGGCTGAAGACAGCCCTCTACATAGGTACCAAGAGTTCTTCGAGGACTAATTCATAAGCCTCATGCAATAATGCTCAAACGATTTAAGCACTTCAGCTAGTATAATAGCTGATATGCCTTCTGGCCTTTAACTCAATCACATTGCCAATTGTTGACACTACTTTGACATCTACTTTCTGTAAGATAATCGATAAAGGTAATATAAGTATGTGATGAGAGGAGCGGTTATTGTGAGTAAGATGTTCGATAGTTTAAAAAAAGGACTAGAAGAAGCAATAAGTGATGCAAAAGGAACAATAAAGTTAGAGAGGCATACAGTCGAGAATAATGTCCCCCAAAGCTCTAAAAAAGTTAAATCCCAAAAATGATCAGCCAGTTAGAGTTAGTTGGTAATTTTGAAATGTGATTAGTCAATTTGATGTAATACGAGACTGTGGTTTTTTGTTTAATGTATAGTCGCACATGTTTAGGAAGCTGTCAACGGGAATGAAGTTGGCAGCTTCCGTTTTTATGGGCTTAATAAAGGTCTGCCGGTGCTTTCCATTTATAATACTCTACCAGATAAAATTCCAATAAAAGATATTATGATTACTAATGTTATAAGCTTGCCGTCGATATTTATATCATTGTAATTGAGGCAACAACAAAATGTTACTCGACTTGTTTATGCATTGAGCAGATAACCACATACATGGAAGGTGAGGTAACAAATATGAAATCAAAAAACGTCACAATAAACGGAGAAGATAGCATTTATGTCATTCTAAGAGATGTAAGTACCTATTTCGGACTTAAATGGTATCAAGTAAAACCGGGGATCTTAATTTATAACGGTACGGAATATTTTCTGTTGAAGCAAAAAGAAACCATGTAACAAGTTTATGGAATCAGAATCATGGCAAAACAGGGAAACAGATATCAATGCCATGCGAGATTGAGGACATTAATAACGACATAATACATACCTATTTTCATTCACAGCAATGGGAAGACGCAGAAAATACTAATATATAAAGAGCACTTATTTATATATATCATCATGGTACGGCACGTAGAAATCGGGACACCAAAAGAAGAATGTTCTTGCAATCAGTTTTTGCATAGACGATAATATTTATAAAGCAAAGGGAGGAACATTATAATGGAAAAGAGAAAAATGAGCTATCCAATTTTTATGTGTTCTAAAATTAGCAGCATTTACACTGATCAATTCAATGTAAAATGGAACTTGCAAAAAGTATAATTACCATGGTGGCTTAATGAGACTGATAATGTAAAAACGTCTAATGTGCTTTAGGTATACTCAGAAACTATACACTTATAATATGTGAATTAAGCTATTCATAAATAGAATTAAAAAAATATTAAGTATTAAGGGAGAAATCAGATGAAAGGACCAAATGAAGAATTTCAATATTCGATGTCAGTACTTGATATGAGGGATATATATAGTCATATTATTTCTGATGATGCAGAGTTTCCTGAAATAATGGTATTTGATGAACTTGAGGATGGATCGAATGTAGTTCGTTACCGCATCGATGATTATGATTTTGAAGATGTTTTTTATGTAAAGAAGTGTGATAACATTTTCGAAAATGTATGTGAGGAGATTGTAAATCCCAAAGCAAAAGTGATTAAAGCAGAAGATTTTCTGTATCACCAACTAGACTCTGAAATGATGAAGACGTGGTATAGCGTTACTTTAATGATTTCTGAAATTCTTAACATTAATTGCCCACAAGTAACTTTTCACGCATGTTTTAGAAATGGGGATGCAAGTAATTTTGGCAATCAGGGTTGGGTAGTGTTACCAGATATGTTTTCGAGTCAATTTATTACGATGGATACTATTATTGCTCATGAGTTACGTCATGAATGGCAGCATATTCATCATCCTGAATGGTTTGAGCATTACATCACCGGAGAAAATAATAATATTAAGGAGTACTGTTTGCAGCCTGCTGAAATAGATGCTGAAGCTTTTGCAAGAAAGCTTATTGGAATAGTGTGGGGTGTTGATCTGTTTAATCATAAAGAGCTTGAAGTAAAGAGTGCTTTGCGTAAACGACGCGATGAAATTGACATAATTATTAGTAGGAAGAAAATAAATATACTACGCGTATTATTTGAACAAGATGAACAGCCGGATGACTACAGTAAAAATATATAATGCTGAATACATAAAATTAATATAATGAAATAATCTATCATGAGTTTTCCTAAAGAATAGGAGAACTCTTTTTTTTAAGTGTGACGTGTGTCCAGCTGACTTGGTAATAAGCACTCAATTGTTTTCTCACGACTAAGCTCTTCACGAATGATGCCACATAATAGTTATGTAACCAAATACTATTAAACAGAAAGTGAGGTACAGATATGAATATAACAAAAGATACTACAAAAAGAGGAGAGGATGTTTATAACATTTTAACTGCTGTGAGCACCAATTATGGACTTGCCTGGTGTCAAATCAAGTCGGGAATCTTGGTTTACAATGGATCAGAGTATTGGGTAATTAAATTTAAGAAGGGCAGTGGAAATGTTAGACTTTTACTTCATCAGAACCATGGAAGACAGGGGAATACAATTCCTTTGGGATGTAAAACTAATGATTTAAATAGGGAAACTGTGCAAGCAAAATTTCATCGCCAAAATTGGAATGATACGAATTTGCGTAAAACGTTAATCTACATATATCATCATGGAAATGCCCGTCTAGCCTTCGATTTACAAAGAAGATTATTATTACAGCAAGTAACATTTGCCTAGATAATCTCGGAAAGGAGAATTTTAAATTATGAAGAAGGAAAGAAAAGACCATTCAATTTGGTTTGCATTGAAGATTGCTGCATTTCTGCTATTTGTGGTAATTCCTGTTGTGGCTTGGCAAAATGGACAGAATCTTTGGATCAGACTGCATAATAACGAAAATGGAGGAAAACAAGATAAGCCTAACAATAGCAAATAATATTATAAATGAATACGCTACAAAGAAGGATTACTCAACTGTAGGATTGACGGGAAGGAGGAAAAAGAATGATACCTGTTTGGTTCTTTTATTTATTATCTGACCTTTTATACATGGCGATATTTATAGTAGCAGTAGCGATAACAGCTACTCGATATGCACCATACACTTTAGTAATATGTGTCGAGTGGTTTTTACTATCAGGTAAAGTAAAAGGTTTTCCAGTATTGAAATGGTGGCAGTTAATAATTGTGATTCTTATAAGCATTTCTATAACTCGGCTTCTTTTTTATTTAAGGACATTGTTTTTTGCAATATACATAGCATCTGCAGTCTTAGTAATTGGATTCATAACTACATTAATGATTGGTATTTTTAGATTTGATCAAGGATTAATGCTTGGAGTTATTGGCTCAATCCTTATTGTAATTGGAGCCGTTGTGGTTGCAGTAATGGCTTGCTTTAATAATGATGATGATATCGAAGTCGTTGACATTATAGGAGCACCTGTCCTAAATACTATCATAAGAATCGTAGGTGCAGCCTTGATAGCTTTTTCTGGTTATGCGTTTGGGGGACTTTTCCTTCCGGGTTTTCTTGGAATGAATGACAAGATTGCTAAAGGAATGTATAATGCTATGGGCTTACCGATTGCATTGGGATGCTTTTTTGTATCATTTATAGCTTTTTTTATTATAGACAAGGTGGGAATATAAGTAATGAAGGCAGGCCTACTCTTATAAGCTTATAATAGAAAAGCAGGGGAATAATATCTCAAGTAAATAATTTAGAAGTTTGAAAAGTAGTTGTAATTAAAGATAGGTCTGCTTCAGCAGATAATTAATCAGAGCAAAGAGGAAGTTGGAAGGAGTAAACCGTTATGCTTAGAAAACGCAATATGATTATTATTATGAAAAACGAATATGATAGTTTTATGAGGAAACAAGAAATACGGACAATTCGTTCCAGTTCAAGTATGCTAAAAAATCTTCGTAAAAAAGCACTAAAAACAGATCCGCGTGCGAGAATCATGCTACTCGATGGCGTGCCCACATTAGTTATTCACCAGACAGAAGCGCCTGGTGTGGTTACTGTTTGTCTGGTAGAAAAAGAAACAGAAACAAGATGACTGGACAAGAAAAAATATGCACTTAAAATATTATACGATGTAGAGAACTATATGAATTATTTTGAGTTTTTCAAAATAATTCATATAGCTTTTCAATAACAGGGGTTATTTCTTTCGCTTAAATTCTTATTTACGACATAGGGACAGAGACGTACGAATGTGAAGGAGAAGATATGGCTGATGATTTGAATGGGTTTCTAAAAAATAATAAATTGAGAACTCCAGGAGATCTTACCGTAAACGATAAGAAATATGTGTTTGCGATGAATACGAAACAGAAATGCCGGTTGGATGTGCAAAAGGCTGCAGAGTTAAACGGGTACAGTATACTGTTTATAGACAACGCATCCAATATGTATGCCGATCCTCTTCCCGAATACTGTTCAGTCTATTTGCTAAAATCAGATTACGTTCAAAAATATAGCATGGATCGATTAATAAACACGATTACCGCCATTGCAGAAAAATACAAGGAGCTACTGAAAGAAAAAGGATATGATGTAGAAAACGTGCCTCTTACAAAGATATACATTGGATGTGAAAGGTATGAAAATATTCCGATAAAACCGTCATGTAATAAATAAGGAATAAAGACCATACTGCGGTTTGGATGAGAGAGCTGGGATATTAAGATTTATGAGCTCACATGCTTGATTGCCCTTGCCAAGGGGCCTGTTCCATGTTTATTAAGATGGTTTCTTGCGTATGTCGGTTGACTGACCCTCATGAAAAATGTAAACATGATTAAATTCTCTCTTCTTTAATCTTAAATTTCTTTGCTTCCAAAAACATCTTCAAGTAATTTTGATGCCTCAAGATCAGCTTCATAAAGTGCAAGAACAATCGGATATTTTTCCATTGCTGATCCAATGGCATAATACTGCGATTTATCCTCACTGAAGCCCATATGCCATCGAATGGCCATAACCTCGTTCATTCGCAATTTCATAAATCCCTGGATTATGAGACAGCTCTTTTCGCCATGTCCTAGAGGAATTTGATCATCATCATTAATTTGATACCTTTCCACTGTTTCCCATAAATAATCACCTAGTTCATCGTGCTTTATGTCTCGTTTTTGTGCAGCTGCAATCTTGTTCGAGTCATAAGTTTTTTGATTCTTATAACTTTTGATGTAGAAATTGGCTTTGCATAGGTCATGAAGCAAGGACATGATTATTAAGCTCTCATCAGACATTCCGTCAAATACTTTTTTCCATATAGCAATGTTCTTCTTTGATACAAGGCAGTTATACACGTTCAGGCTATGCTGAAGCAAGCCTCCTTCACATGCTAAATGAAAATTGGTCGAGGCTGGAGCAAAATAAAAGTCTGTTTTTTCACTGATATATCGCATTAATTCATACTTACCTTCTCTTTGAACAGTGTTCATCAGATACTGAAATCTTTGAATGTTTTCCTTGTGATTCATGTTGAAAGTCTCCCTTCTATTCCACCAAATCATTAGTTGCATATAAATTATGTAGACAAAACCTTGAACTCAATCTCTGTGAGAAAACGTTTGAAATAATACGGTTTGGAATAGTTTGATTTATGAATACAACTAATTGAGAGATAATACATGCTCTTTCTTTCAAACCATAAAAATGAAAAATAGCATTTATTTTCATTTTTTGAAAGATATTAATGAATTTATATAATATACTTAGAATAGTTGCAGAATATTATATGTGGAACTGATGTAGTATTTAATTTACTATGGTGAAGAATAGGAGAGGAAAATGATTATTTTCAGTGAAAGTGCATTGAAGAATTTTACAGGTGGATATGGATTTGGTGATCTATATTTATGGAACAAACCAACAGAGAGACTAGTTCCCAATTATTCGAGTTATGATTGTAAAACTAAAAATTTTCACATTATTTCCAATGATGTGTTAGGGATCGAAAAGAAAATAGAAGAATTACGAATAGAACTAATGAAAGAGATAAAGGAATCAAATTTATTTTGGACGAAAAATCGTTCTAATACATATGAAGATGAACGACCGAAATACAATCCTTTTTACGGAAATAAATCCAGTAAAAATATTGATCCGCTTCAACTTGAAAAATATATAGGTGTAACTTATGAGAACCATTTTCATATGTTATGTTTTGAAAGAATGTATATTGATGAAAAAAAGATATGTAATGTTCTAGGTGCTATTCAGTATTATAAGTATTTGATGGTAGAAGGCAAAGATACGGGTATAAATAAAGATAGTGATGGTAATCTAGATATTTGTTACCCACTAAAAGGAGAAACGATGCGTAAAAAGCAAGATGGAAGAGAAATCACCAATTCAGAATATAATATATATAGCGATGTCAAGGCTATCTTGGATGAATTTTATAAGTTTATTGTAAATCAGGATTAACCTGAGTGAATAGGGAGTTAGGAATAGATCGAAAGTAGAGATTAACCCTCATAACTTCTCCATCTCAAGCCTGATTATCCTTGAATTCATAAAGAACGATTTAAGATGGTGTAAGCAGAAAACTCTTGTGGACAGGATACATGGAAGGCTATCGCCTAAACAATGAAGAAGCACTCAGGTATTCAAACTCTACTATTCTCATCAATAAGAGAAAGAAAAGTACCGTGATAAAAAAGTAATAAATATTGAGGATACCATTGAGGAACATACAGCCATCAAAAGAGAATTAGAATCTGAAGGGACCCGACAGATTGTTCGTGCAGATAATGCAGAAAAAGGAATAGTAGAAATAGAACAAGAGGAAGCCACAGGTGAGCCATATGACCTTCTGGTTTGCGATATGCATTTTAACTTCTTTGGCAAGGATGATACGGAGGCAGGAGAGAAGACGATGAAGCTTCTGTGGAAGAAGGTATCTTTCTATTGTCATGAATTAAACCACAAGTTTATTCTCAGCCTTAATCTATTATGCTAAATTAAAAGAGCCTTCGAGGCAAAGAAATAAATGTAAAGAAAACAAGAAGTCGATTTCTTATTAGAGGATTATTATTGAGCGTACATGCTCGAAGTACATCCATTAATAAAGAAGTCGGCTTTTCCTTTGCCCTTTGCTACTTGATAATTAAATAACCGTAACGCGATCCATAATCGTCAAATCACACGCTTACTAATATTTTGTATTGTAAGGACATTTTACTAAAAGCAATTTTAGAGAAGTGTCCTTTTTGTAATTTCAAATTTATTTTAATAACACGATGGCCGAAAATACATTCCCCATAATACATGCAAGTAATCAGCCAGCAGATTAAGTGTTGGCACTCGCCTGTGAGTGACGCAGGAGGATGGCAGTCAAGCTCACACCAACTCGCTCGATTGTTCGTTATCTGCATTATGCGTAAGCAGTATAAAAAAACATGTGTGGCAGAGCATATGCGGAAAGTCTGCTCGGCTCCAGAGGGTCGCATTTCCCACCGCTGGATCCGTAAGGGGCTAAAACTCGATCATGGCCTCGTTAAGCCTAACCTATGCAAGACAAAACCTGCATGGTACATTGGTTAAAAGTAGAGAGGGTGGCAATGTCTTGCCTGGTTGTTGTTGGTTAATGCTGGGGGGACGCGCAAAGCTTTGAAAAGAGCTGCGGTCGGATGTTAGGGACTAGGTGACTGTTAATGGCGTGATGTAAATTCTTTTACATAGTAGGGAAAAACACACGGAATACGGATACAAGAGTGAACCAAACTCAATCGTATGTACATAGGGTGGCGTACTTCTTCTTTTTTTCCTAGGGAAAGTGCGCTCAGCCGAGCCGTTGTCCATACCCCTCAATCGTTTAATGGCATTCTAGGTAAGGCTCCTGAAGGCCGACGGACTGAAGGGCGTCGAAGACCGCAGCATGTAAATGCTGTGGTGTTTGAACGCAAATAAGTTACTTGTAGATTAAGGATAAGCGCTCAACAACAGGGTGCCTTGAAAATAAAAAGAGGTCAACTATAGTAATCAGCTAATCTCTGATAATCGCTTTCCGCATTCTGCTTGTACTGCCTCAGCCCAAGGCGTTAAAAGTTACAAGTCTTCCACTGTAGTTCAATGCTTCATCTATTAAGAAAGGACATTACAAGCAGGAATTCTGGGATCTTGTGCCGTGCGAAATAAAAACTATAAAAGATATAGATGCACAATCGGGAGTAGACCAATCATCTGTGGATAAGTCTACTGAAAAATGGCTACAACGTATACATGACAAGTTGAATTTTTTGGAATGGTATGCAGGTCACTATCATGTGGAAAGTGAGGAAGATGGTATTCGCATCATGTATGAGGATTATGATGAGATATGTGAAGAAAATAATTGATACGAGTAATGGTTATATGTAAATTTGTTATCAAGACAAACGAGAAACTCAGGGATACTTTGAAACAAAGTCTGTATAATAAGTTTTTACCTAAGGCTTTCTATTATAAAAATATCATAGGAGGCCTTATATTATAGCATTATAGCATAGAATAAAGCAAAAAATAAGGCGCTCTACCGTAAATAGCTGAGGGCATTAATTCGTTTTCTCATAAGAAATGAAGAACATGTAATGACCGCATAATAGATATATAGGCTTTCGAATATTTATAATTACAAATAATCCAGAATAGAAGATTTAATGACAACTTGACAAACTTTTCTTTCCACATAATAAGTATAGAACAGTTTTATAGATAATGTTCATCAAGAATTAGTATTCTTAAAGGAAAGGAGGATGGCGGCACCTGCCACAGTTAAAATAGTGTGGCCCCCGCCTAAGATTATATTATGAAGAAAGAAGTCCCGGTTTGGGAAAAGTCGAATCTGACACTTGAAGAAGCAGCGGCCTATTTTGGTATCGGTATCAATAGGCTCAGATATCTTACGGATGATACAAATTGTCGCTTTGTTCTATGGTGTGGAAGTAAGAGGTTAATTAAGCGGAAATTGTTTGATGAGTATCTGGAAAAAGAGTATTCAATTTAATATTGTATACAAAATGCAAATGGCGCAGAGGACATAATTAGTATAGCATAATGCTAAAATTGTCCTCTATTACCAAAGGAGGACTTATGGCCATAGAGAGACGCAAAGACGATAAAGGACGCGTGTTAAAAGATGGAGAACATCAAAGAACTAATGGAACCTATGAGTATAAGTGGAGAGATAAACGAGGTAAACGCCATTCCATTTACGCTAAATCGCTTGATGAACTAAGGGATAAAGAGATCGATGTACTAAGAGATGCTTTAGATGGCATCAGAGCAGACAAGAACGATCTTACTATTAATGATCTATATTACCGGTGGGCGC
>WSSedL1CaDRAFT_10000378_pt1 | contig 31572 bp, 37 predicted proteins | sample WetSurSL1Cattail_FD_9464 | JGI IMG/M metagenome (IMG submission 9464)
TAAAACAAATCTCGCGAACAAACAAAACTTCTGCACCATGAAAACACCGCAGATTATCTCCTGGTGCAAACTTCCGGCAAAATCCGGCCGGGGATACAAGTGGCCGACCTTAAACGAGCTGCACCTCCAGTTGTTCCAGGAAGAATTCACCGGCAGCCATAACGCCGGTGCCGATGTGGAAGCCTGTGCCAGATGTTATTTTGAATTACGAAAACGGGGGATTATCGGGTAGGCGGAGGGTAACCGGAATATCCGGGACGGTTCAGCGTTCCGATACCCGGTCTGCACTCCTCAATCCGATTCGCAATCCGTCCAGGCCGTAAAAACCCGGCTCATCACAGCAGTGCATTCGCGGGCAGGCTCTTCATCGATCTCCGGTAAAACCGCCTCCGATAAGATCTCGCGATCTCTCTGGGGTATCGTCGTATGTTTTGAGATTTTTTTTATACGCATTCACGCTGAAATCCCGGCCTTTGTCTGCATCACCCGGCTTGCAATCCCATCGGCAAGTGCTCCATAGATGATACCGAAGATGAAGAGCATCGCCGCACCAAAATAATTGTGTGCAAACAAAGGAACAATACAGAGCAGGAGGCTGAAAACCGCCCCCAGTCCCGTACCCCGTATCCACGGGTTAAGGGGAATCCCTTCGGCAAACCCGATCACAAATCCCTGGAGGGTACGACCGTAGAGGATCATAACCAGGAACCAGGGTTCCGGTGTGATCCCCGGAGGAGCGGTCACGAGAAGGCTCCCGGCACAGTACAGGCCGGTGAGTATACCAATTCCCGTAGTAATCGCAATCCGTCTTTTCTGTATCATAATCTTACCTCCGGATAAAGACCGGGGGCGGGAAAAGTCTTGCCATTTTACCGGCAATACCGGCCGGTTGTCCCCATGGAATTTGCGCGGTGCAGGCCCGGGACCGGCCTTTCGGGGAAACAGTATTTCTGCACCATGAAAACCCCGCAGGTAGTCCCCTGGTGCAAACTCTCTTCAAAGTCCGGCCGGGGATACAAGTGGCCGACCTTAAACGAACTGCACCTCCGGTTGTTCCAGGAAGAATTCACGGACAGCCATAACGCCGGCGCCGATGTGGAAGCATGTGCGCGAGGGTATTTTGAATTAAAAAAAAAGAGGGGGATTATCCCCCAGGGATCTCCGGAATTCCGGCCCTTTTAGGAACTCTCACGTTGTGATTCTGTGCAGCCCTCCCATTATGCCAGCCCGGTAACCCCGGATACCGGGTTCAATCGCAATTATTATTGTATCAGGACTGCCAGTATGGTACAACGGGTTAGTGGAGTGCAATCGCGTATGACGGCAATAAAAACAAGCGCGGTGTATAAAAAAGGTACCCTGGTCCTTGACGATCCGGTGAACCTGCCGGAGCAGGCACGGGTTAAAGTAGTGATCCGGAAAAAATTTTCGGCATTTGTAAAAAAATTCGGGGAGCCTGAAGCAAAGGAAGATACAGAGCAGATCCTTCTCACCACCAGGAGAAGAACCCGGGATGCATAAGTTTACCTCTTGTGTGCTGGATACCTCTGTCATCATAAAAGCACTTTTCTCACCTTCACGCCGACAGGCAGGGGCTACCTATTCCCGGGAAGTAACCACTCACAAGACCTGCGCAGCGCTCCTTGACGCGCTTGACGAAAAAGGAATAGAGGGAATTATTCCACAATGCGGGATAGTTGAGATCGCCGCAGTTTCGAGCAGACTCGCAGATGCACACGCAGCAGAAGAAATCTGTAATGAAGTTGAAATGAGTTATCAGCTTGTTCCGGAAGAGCAGATCATCCAGACTGCAACAAAGATCGCACGTGAAGAAGGCTGTCCCGGATTCGATACCTATTTTCTTGCACTTGCAGAACAGAATGAAATCCCCCTTTTTACCGATGATGCCGGATTATTCCACATCTGCCAGAGGAGATCTGTAACCGCGAGTCTGATGCGCGATCTCGATCCGGGATCTGTGCTGCCATAAACCGGGGAAACATTTCACCGATCTCATCTTTTTGCCGTCTGAATTCTTTTTGCGGATCTTTGCGTTCTTTTGTGTAAGGGTATATCCTTACATAAAGGGGGTTCTGTGGAGGATTATAATCTGACATATTTTTGAGAAGATGAGGGGTCAGAACCGTACACGTCCGGCTTTTACCGGAACAGCCGACACGGTAATTAAGGGAAACTTTTCGTATGCCCGGATCTGCCGCCCCGCACCAGCAAAAAAAATTTCTTCTTTACCACTCCTCATCGTGATTAGTACTAATCCGGATTAGGAATGCACCGGCCGCGACGGGAGCAGGTGATTCCGGGTACACGATGATTTATCCGGTAATGCGGTCTCTTTTTAATTCCGCCTCCGGGCACACTTCCGCAAACTTACAGCTCAGACACTCCCTCTGCGCCGGCCGGGCCGGGAAATCCCCGTACTCATACGATGCATTCATCGCCGCGAATTCCCGGGCAATCTGTTCCCGCACCTCGCGCAACTGGTCTTCAAAGAAGGCAAAGGGTTTTGTTGCGCCGGTCTTTAAGAACACCAGCTCGGTCGCAATCTCGTCAGCACTTTTGTTATAGAACTCCTTTGCCCAGAGCACATAGGCCGCCATCTGGAACTCCGACTCGTACTCGTCGTCGTCTTTGCCGGTCTTCCAGTCCGAGAGGACGATCGTGCCGTCCGGCATCTTTGCCGCAAAATCCACCTTGACGGTCACGCCCGCTTCCCCGATGGTGAAATGATCGAACTGCTCGTGGCGCAGGCATTCGCGTTTCGCATACTCCGGCCATTTCGCAAAAAACGTGGCAAGGCAGGTCCTGCCGTTCGCGAGAATGTACGTAAAAAACGAGTCCGGGATCTTCTCGCCATTGTGCGACTCGGTGAATGTCTCGCCCCCGATGGCCCGGTAGCTCGCGACTTTTTTAGCAAAGACGCTCTCCGCCTCGAAATAGTTCATGGGCTTGTTGTCGCACGCGAGCTGGATCTGCTGGTCGATGAGATCGTGGATGAGCTGGCCCTGGACAACGTACTTGGACGTGAAGTTCTTGAGCCACCGGATCTTTTCCGGGGAAACGACCGGGCCGGATCTCACGTAGGGGGCGATGTATTCGTAATAGTACTGCCGGGGGCAGCGGGTCCAGACCCGGTGTTTGGTAAATGACCAGGTATTTATTTTGAAAAAGAAGGGATCCAGATCTGCCATGGATCTCCGGTGGAAGGGGATTTTTGAAATAGGTTTCTAACCGGGAATTACCCCCAAAAAAACCCCCCTATATATTAGTGCATTTTCCTTCTCGTTTTTTCCTCATCATACCTGTCACGGGTAACCAACCTGTCACAGGTCGCCGACCCGTCACGGGTATCTGACCTGTCACGGGTCAGGTGACCCGTATGAGGGAGCCCTAAAACTGATTCCCCAAACAAGCCTTCTTTTCGTTACCCCATGCAAGAGCCCATCCGGAACAGCATCGCCCCTCTAATTGGGCCCATTTGGTCCCTTTTTGGAGCGCGATTCATGCAGATTCCCGCCAGACCGGGTGCATTTTGAGGAGATCGTAAAAGAACAGGCCCCCGTTTTCGCGATTTCGGCCCCTTCATAATGAAACGGGGTACCTCCCGACAGGAAGCCTCCGTCTGAGAACACGAAGTCACGGTGGGTATGTCAGCCAGCCCGGATCACCTCCCATCCACCGCAACCAGCATCACGCTCCCCGCCCAACACTTCCCTCATCCCATGCGGATCACCACCCCCACGTCCACGCTCCGCGACTGGAGCACCGATGACGCAGCTGTAATCGTGAAGTACGCGAATAACCCAAAGATCGCCAGCCACCTCCGCGATGCATTCCCGTCCCCGTACACACAAGAGGACGCGGACCGGTTCATTGCGTTTGCCACCGGCCCGGGCCGGCACCTGTACCTCGCGATCGATATCGGCGGCGAAGCGATCGGGGGGATCGGCATCTCGCCGCTCGAAGACGTAAAGCACCGGACCGCGGAGATCGGCTACTGGCTCGCCGAACCGTTCTGGGGCCGGGGGATCGCAACCGGTGCCGTCCGGGCGCTCGTCCCGGTTGCATTTGAAACAACCGGCATCGTCCGGCTCGAAGCCGGGATCTTCTCGGACAACCCGGCCTCCATGCGGGTGCTGGAGAAGTGCGGGTTTCTCCGCGAGGCCGTCCACAAAAAGGCAATAACAAAGAACGGCCGGCTGCTCGACGAAGTCATGTACGTGCGGTTCAGGGACGGGGAATAATATTTAGCGCCCGGGTGCCACCAAAAATCCGGTCAACCCGGGATACTTTTTTTTGTACCGCCCGCGGGGGCTTGCGGCAGGGCCGCGGCCCGGGCGGGTAACCCGGTTCACCCGACTGTCCCCGCAAGGGTATATTCGATATGCAAAGGCCCGGTGATCCCGCACACCCTCCCCTCCCTTGTCACATCGACATGGTAGACCTCATCGGACGTGCCGTTGTGCACAATAACGGGTACTACCCAAACTTCCTTTGGGGCGATCTCCGCACTCCCCGCGGAAAAGGGCGCGTCCGTCACTGCTTCGCCGGCCGCAAAATAGTTGCTGCCGATCCGGTCCCGGACCCCGGGATCGTTTATGGCCGCCTGCACGGCACCTTCGGCCGATACGGACTGCTCCGCAAGTGCGGCAAGGAGGACAAGGCAGGTTATAATGCCCAGGCTGATGATGAACAGGTAAATATGGTGACGGGTCAGTGGCATACCTGCCGGTGGGAGTGCGGAGGTAATAATCACGGCGTTGAGTGAAAAATTTTTTTCACCGGGTTACCTGCCTCCCGCACCGCTGCCCGGCCGCCGCCACCCGCGAATTTCCGCTTCCCCCGTGCATAAAAACATCTATCATCCCTAAACCCAAACACCCGGTTATCATGACACTTTCAGACTCCCAGAAGGCCGAAGTACGGGCAACCATGGAAGCATACGCGTCCGCGTACAAAAACAAGGACATCAAGGGGCTCCTTACGGTCTTTTCCCCGGACATCTGCGGGTTTGGCAGCGGGCCGGACGAGATCGTGCTTGGGAGGGCTTCCTTTGTAAGGCAGATCAAACGGGACATCAGCCAGGCGACCGTCAACAGCGTGGTCTTCTCCGACACGCAGATCTTTGGCGAGGGCCGGGTTGCATGGCTCATGACAAAAACCGCGATCGGCTTCACGCTTGCCGGCGAAAAGATGCAGACCCTGAAAGGCCGGTCCACCATGGTGATGAGAAATACCGGGAGCCGGTGGCAGATCGAGCAGATCCATTTCTCCCTGCCCTATGGCGGGCAGAAAGAAGGCCAGTCGTTCCCGGGCGCATAACTTTAAAAAAAACCGGCCCGGATTTTGTCCCGCCCGGTCTTTGTGTGGGTAATCCACGGCTCTTTTTTTTTTCATTACCGTTTCCAAAAACGCTGTCTCGCACCAACCCCGGCAGGACTGCCCGGCTTTTTTCCCACGCCAACCTTTTTTTTAGCAAAAACAGCATACCAGATATAGTCAGGTGTCACGTGCAGCAGGCCGCCACGCTCTCTAGCAAACTCCGGAACGTCTTCACGTTCGAACGATCCTTTATCCTGATCCTGCTCCTTGCAGTATTCCTGCGGTTCTGGACGCTGGACCTCAAGCTCTTCCACCATGACGAGGCCATCCATTCCTGGTTCTCGTTTACCCTCATGAATACCGGGGCATGGGTGTACGACCCCAGCTACCACGGTCCGTTCCTCTATTATGTCACGGCCGGGATGTTCTCGGTCTTTGGCGCCTCGGACCTGGTTGCCCGGATCCTCCCGGCGGTATTTGGCACGCTGCTCATCCCGCTCGTGTACTGTATCTACCGGCTCGGGTACATCACAAAAGCCCAGACGCTCCTGGTTGCGCTCTTTTTAGCCATCTCCCCGGATATGGTCTTCTTCTCCCGGTTCCTCCGGCACGATATCTTCATGCTCTTTTTTTCGATGCTGCTCCTGGTTGCCATCCTCTATTACCTTGAACGCGGCCAGAGCCGGTACGTGATCGTTGCCGCAATAGCAATGGCAGGAGCCCTCTCCTGCAAGGAAGAGATGCCGGTCATCCTTGTGATCTTTGCGGCATTCCTTCTCTATGCCCTCTGGAAAAAACAGGTCGCGCTCCCTTACAAGTGGAAGTACGACCTGCTCATGGCATTTTTCCTGGTCACCGCCCTCATGGTCGCGCTCTACACGGCGTTTGGGATGCACCCGGAGACGCTTGTCGGCCAGAACTTCCAGGTAAATTCCACCGGCTGGTACCAGGCCGTGGACCACTGGGTTGCCATGCACGAGCAGCAGCGGCTCGGCGGGCCGTTCTATTTCTATATCCCGCTCTTCCTCCTGTACGAGCTGCCGATCTTCCTCCTTGCAATCGTGGGGGTCCTCCAGTTCCTGGTTAAAGACGCTAGTGTCGGCCCGGTAACGGCGCGGATCAAAAACTGGATCCGGACGCGCCGCGCCACGCTCCCGGTCGGCGACCTTGCCGCGATCAGCACGCACCAGATCGAGTCCTCGCGCTGCCCTCCCGATAAATCGGATCTGTTCTTCCAGTTCTGCATCTTCTGGATGATCCTTACCATGGCCTTCTATGCGTACGTGGGCGAGAAGGTCCCGTGGCTTTTGATCCACCAGCTCCTCCCCATGTGCTTTGTTGCCACGTACAAACTCAACTGGCAGAAGATCGCCTTTGCCCTTGTTGGCTGCATCTTTTTAGCCCTGATCACCTGGCATGTGGCATTTGTCCCGGCCGATATCAGCGAGCCCATCATCCAGGTCCAGAACTCCGAGGACCTGCGGCCGGTCATGGGTATCATCGACAATTCAAGCCGCGTGGTCCTGGCATCAAAGGATTTGAACTCCGGGTTCTGGCCGCTGCCCTGGTACTACCGGGGCGATCGGTGGAACAAGTTCACGTTCTATGGCGATAAACAGGACATCGAGACCTTAACACAAAAACAGCCGGATGCGATCGTACTCCACGATACGGAAAGCTACGATGCGATCCCCGGCTACGACAAGAACACGTACAAGCTCAATTACTGGTTCTCGTTCTATGACAACGACGACCGGCTCTTCGATTACTACATGCACCGGGACGGCACGCTCGGGAGCACGAATGTCGATGTGTTTACCCGGCAAAAAGGCACGGCCGGCTGAACCGCGATAAAAAAAAGGCCGGTGTGAAACGTACCGGAAAAAATAATTTTTATTTTGCCAGGGTTTTTCCCAGGTCTTCGGCCTTCTTGATAGTCTCCGGGAACTTTGCAAGGTCCCGGGGCTCGGCACACTGGTTCTGGCAGATATAGCCGCCATCGGTGCAGCCAAGGTACCCGAACGTGGCCTTCACGTACGCGTTGACGGGCGCGATTGCCTCGGGCGGCATGCCGCCGCAGGTAAGCGCGAGCACGATCTTCTTGCCCTTCGGGAGATCGGTCACAAAGCCCGGCTTCATGTGGGCATAGAAACGGTCGATGAACGGATAGGCCTGGGCATTAAGCCGGCCCCAGTATACGGGCGAGCCAAGGACAATCACGTCGGCCTTTGCCATCTTTGCCCAAAGTTCCTCCATATCGTCATCGATGATGCATTCGCCTTTCTCTTTGCAGGTGTTGCACCCCTTGCAGGGCGAGATGTCCATATCGCAGATCCGCACGAGTTCCGTCTTTGCCCCGGCCTTTTTTGCCCCGGCAAGAACGTGTTCCACGAGCGTCTGGCTGTTTGCCCCTTTGCGCGGGCTGGTTGCTATACCAAGGAGTTTCATGAAGTGAGAGATACTGCGAGTAAAAATAAATGCTTTCTCTTTGTTTTAACGCCGGGCCGGTCGCTTTATCGGTAAGGCTACAAAAGAAAAGTTCTGGCCGTTTACCCGGCCGGGCCCGTGGGCGTACGGGGGGAATGCCACAAGACAATAAAAAAAGCAAAATTGTCCGGACCCGGTAATCCTTACTTCTCCCGCTCGCAGAAGTGCCCGAGCGCCAGGCTGTTCTTTGCGAAGATCTCGCAGGCAAGGCAGAAACAGCGCTGCTCCCGTATCTGCGCAGCATTCGATCGCCCCTTGGCGCAAAACAGGCTGTCAGGCTGGTGCTGGCCCAGGCAGTTTTTCGTATAGTTCGGGCATATGCCGCAGTACTTCATGCAGATCGCCCGGTTCTCATCAGTATCCTCAATGGTAACCGCGCTGATTTTCATGGTTGTTGCATAGTGCGGCCGGGGATAATAGGTTTCTCTCAGGGCCGGTGGAAATCCACTGCCAAAAGAATCGGCCGGGTAGCGCGGGAGAGCCGTGATACGCCGGTGCGGGAATATGAGCATGTTCCCTTCCCACGCGTAGCCGTTATCACGACATCACGAACCCGTGGATCGCAAACGTTCGTATGCGAAAAGCCGGCACAGCCGACAGGTAAAATCCGTAAAAGAAAAAGTGCAGCAGCCGGTTAGGGCTGCTTTTTTGGATTATACCCGCACGCCGTTCCAGTAATTGGCGGTGGTGTTGATGGTGCCTGCGGCATCAGAGTCGTTAGCCCATGTGCCGGTAAACGACTTGCCGTCGGCAGAGAGGGTGAACGCGAGCGGGCCGCGGTAGGTAGTGTCGGGAGCGGTCTCTTTCCATGAGCCGGTAAGGACGCTGCCTGAAACCGTGCCGCTGACGGAGCCGGTGACATTGCCGTAGGTGTAGGTCCCGGCAACCGTGGCATTATCCTGCACAAGCGTCATTGCGGTGGCAAGGGGTGTCTCGTTCCCGGACTTCCAGGTCGTGTTCCAGGTTCCGGCAAAGTTCGGTACTGCGGTGGTAGCAGCTGCGGTCACGTTTGCCTGAACGGTGGTCTGTGCTGCTGCGGTGGTGGCCGCGGCGGCAGCTCCGGTTGTTGCTGCGGGCGTTGCGTTCGTTGCACTGCCGGTGGACGATGTGCATCCGGCAGCGATCATAAAGATGCAGGCGATGCCTGCAAGAAGAATGAGCACTGTCTGTTTCATAATCAGATCCCCGTCATATTTGTAACTGAAACTAATTAACCCTGCCGGGTTGGATCAGGAGGAAAAGAAAAAAAACAGACGAAAGGTACAGGGAATCCCGCGATCCGCGCTGTTTCCGGTATTTTTTATAAACCGGTTACCGGTCCTGCTCAGGGGCCTGACCGGTGGAGATAATATTTACCTCGCTTTTTGGGATCTTATCCTCAAGGGAGCGTTTCATGGTATTCATCGTTTCCTGCACCTCGCCCATCAAAAGGTCATTGCGGAATTCAAGAAAGATCTCTACGTAGATCATCCCTCCGCTCCGCCGCGACCTGACCCCATGGATCTGTTCGTAGTTATGGAAATTGTCGGCAAGTTCTCTGACCACCACGAGCTGGAGTTCTTCGTCAAGGGTTTTGTCGAGAAGATCGGGAAGTGAGGCCTGGATCATCCGGATCCCGGAGTAAAACAGGATGCCCATGACGGCAAACGAGGCGAGCGGGTCGATGTACACGGCCCACGGATATCCGGCACAGAGGATCGCAAGGACAAGCGTAGCAAGCACCACGATATTTGCAAAAGCCTTGAGCCGGAAGAGGCGCCACTGCGAATCCATGAGGGGTGAAGGCTCCTTTTTTGCGAGCCGGTAATTGCGCAGCGCGAGATACCCGTCGACCACGCTCATGACAAGGACGATATAGAGACCGATCTCGGCGCCCCCGCTTGAGAGGGCTGCAGGAAACAGGATCCGGTAGGATGCGGCAAAGACGAGGATGACAAACGAGAGGATCATCACGGTGCCGGTGATCGCCCGTGCAATGTTCTCGAACTTTCCCATACCGTAGTTGTAGATACCGCTATCGCCGCGTGCGATCTTTCGGGCAATGATCCACGAGATCAGGATCCCGATCGCCTCGGTGATGGTTTTTAAGGCTGATGAGTAGAGCGTAACCGATCCCGAGAGCACGGCTGCTGCAAGTTTCGGGACGGCAGGAACGATCCCGACAAGGAAGTTAACCCCGATTGCCGATGCCCGTTCCTGTTCCGCGGGTGTGCCCTTCCTTGCCGTAATCTGTTGCGATCCCGTGCCCATATTCGTCCATATGCGTAGGGTGTGTCCCTATAAAAGAACCGGGATTTGATCCGGGATGGGGGCATGGTCCGGAGTTACAGCACGTGAAGAAACTTCCGGCGGGCCAGCGCATCCGGGAGCCGATACGGATCCCGAAAAAAAAAGAATTTTTTTTACTTCTGCACGCAGAAGTAGCCGACCCGCTGGTGGTGCTTGAGGTACAGTTCGCACCCGGAGCAGAAGCAGGTGATCTCTTTCATATTCTGCGCCGATGACCGGCCCCGTGCGCAGAAGAGTTCGGTTGGCTGGAATTTCCCGAGCTGGTGGTGCTTGTAGTTGGGACAGATCGGGCAGTACTTCCGGCAGATCGCCCGGTTCTCTTCGGTGTCCTCGACCGTGGTGGTTTTACCTGAATCAAACATGAATGAAAGGTGGGCAGGACGGGATTATAGATCTTGTTGTTACTGGTGCTCTTTTCGCATACTCATGCAGGTTTTATCGGTGCAGGCGCGCCGGCCGGGTCGGTACGAGGGCACAGAACCACTCCACCACCGCGTCATTCCGTACTTCGGGATGGAACATGACGCCAAAGACCGGCCGGTCCGGATGCCGGAAGGCCTGCACGCACGTGTCCGAGACCGCGGTGGTGATCCAGCCGGCCGGCGGTTCGCAGGCAAACGTGTGGACTTCGTACGCAGGAAATGTCCGGATCCCGCCAAGGACCGGGTCGGCCTGCAGGACCCGGACGTCCGTCATCCCGATCCCGCAGGCGGGAACAATGCGGCCCCCGTGCGCAAGGCAGAGTGCCTCGGCCCCGGCGCAGATCCCGAGCACCGGCACCCGGGCATCCCGGAGCCATGCAAGGTCCGGCACGCGTTCAGCGAATGTATTGTCCTTAAGCGCCGTCCCGCAAAGGATGATCCCGTCCGCCCCTGCACTATCTTCCGGGGAAATGTGTGAGAAATGTCTTTCGCAGCATTCGTACCCGGCAGCCGCGACAATCCGGGCAACGGGGCCTACGTACTCGTCCCGTGAGAGCGAGCCGGGCTTTTTGGCAAGATCGACCAGCAGGATCATTTCGGCACCAGCTCCGCACGGGTGATCTTCAGGACGCCCCGGTAGTTTGCGTACTCTTTTTTTGTTTCACGGATCTCGATCCGCTGACGGAAGAAGGGAGCATCGAGCACCAGCGTCTCGTACTCGCCGCCCTCACCGGTCAGCGTGATCCGGTCGGCCGTTACGTACTTCCGGAGATCTGCAAGCGCCGCCTCATCGATTGCCCGGCCCAGCCAGTCCGCACCAAACGGGGCTGAAAAAACACCGGTCACGATCACCGAAAAACCCGATGCGATGAGACGCTCCATGTACGCTGCCGGGTCGGTGTACCAGAGCGGGTTAAAACACCAGAGTCCGAGCTGGTGGCAGATCCGCTGGACCCGGGCAGCCTGGTACACGGACATGAGAGCGCCGGTCACGATCCCCTCGATCCCATACTGTTCCCGTGCAAGGGAAATGGCACGCGAGAGATCGGCAAGCTCTGCTTCCTCGACCCCTTCAGTCTCTACGGTGACAAGCGGGATCCCGGCTGCCTCCGCCTGGAGCGGAACAAGGTGGACATCGGGCGTGTGGAACATGTAGCTCGCATCGTTTTTGGACCGGATCGAGATGAGGCAGGCTACCTCTTCCTTCTCCATTGCAAGAGAACACGCAAACCACGAGTCCTTGCCCCCGCTGCAGAGCACGCCCAGTTTCATTCCTGAAGTAATCGGCAGTCAAGCCACATGAATCTCTCCCCGGGTTATGACCCGGCGACCTGGTACCGGGATTATTCAGGCTCCCGGGGACAAACCGGCAACGGTTAAATAATGTCGGAGGTAATAATCGGATATTGCCCGACGCCCGGTTTCCGGCAGGTGCCGGATCGTGCCCGCGTATCGGGACCCGGCGCTCTTTATGGCGTTTGCAGTCGCGGGGATCAAAACGGTACGGATCGATCGTGTGCCTGTGGCCCCGGAAAAGAAAGAGAGATCACCATGAGATGGCCCCGCCTGAACCTGACAAGCTGGATACTGGCGGGATTCCTCCTCGGGATCCTTGCCGGCGTCTTCTTTGGCGACCTCGCCTCGGCCATGAAACCGGCCGGCGAAGCTTTCATCAAGATCTGGCAGATCACGATCCTGCCCTCTGTCGCCCTCTCCCTTATTGTCGGTATCGGGAGCCTGAAGCGGGACACGGCAAAACAGATCGCGGTCAAAGCCTGCCTGATCATCCTGCTCTTCTGGGTGATCTGTGTTGTGGGATATTTCTCGTTCCAGCTGGCATTCCCGCCCCGGATGGAGGCCTCGTTTTTCAGTACCCAGGACCTTGCCCCGAAAACCGATATCAACCTCATCGACCAGTTCATTCCTTCCAATCCCTTCCTGTCGCTGTCGGACGGGATCATCCCGGCAACCGTGCTCTTCTGCCTCTTTTTGGGGTTTGCCCTGCTGCTAGATGACGGGAACGGGCCGATCCTCACCATCCTCCGGTCCCTGCTGCGGGCACTCGACCGCATGACGCATATCATTGCAAAGACCTTTCCGCTCGGCATCTTTGTCATCACGGCCGTGATGGCCGGGACCCTGACGTTTGAAGGGTTCCTCGATCTCCAGGTATTCCTCATCACCCTTGCCTGCGCCGCCATTCTCCTCGGCCTCGTTGTCATGCCGCTCCTCGTCACCTGTTTTACCCGGTTTTCTTACCGGGAAGTCCTTACCTCCGCCTCGCGGGCCATGCTCCTTGCCTTCTCGACCGGTACAGAGTTTATCACGCTCCCGCTCATCACGGACGGGGTGGAGAAACTCTTCCAGGGCCGGGCCTGCATGCCCGATACCGACACCGGGAACGGGACCGTCCCTGCAGGCAACTCGGGATGCGGGACGAGCGGGCAGCAGGCAGGCCCGGCACACCTTCCCGGGCAGACCGGTGAAAAAGAAGAGGGCATGGCACGGGGAGATGTCCGGTCGTTAAGCGAGGTTTTAGTGCCTGTTGCCTATACCTTCCCGCTCCTTGGCGGGCTCGTCCCCTTCCTCTTTATCCTCTTTGTTGCATGGATGTACCAGGACCCGCTGAGCGCTATCGAACAGCTCAAACTCATCGTTGTCGGGATCCCCAGTTTCTTTGGCTCCTCAAAGATCACGGTGATATCGCTTCTTGCCTTAATGCATCTCCCGGCCGATGCATACAACCTGTATATCAGCTCGGGAATCCTCCGGCAGGCATTCGTTGCCCCCTTGAGTGTCATCTCGATCTTCTCGTTCTCCGCTATCACCATCGCCATTACCAGGAACCAGTTTCATTTCCGGTGGAAGCGTGCGGTTCTGTCGCTTGTCTGTGTTGTCGTGCTCGGGGCCCTTATGATTGCCGGACTGCACCTGGGCTTTACCCAGATGCTCGCCGGTACCTATCACGGAGGCGACCAGATCTCCCGGATCGAGCTGCCCCCGGATTCGGCCGGGAACCGTCTGGACCATGTCGTGAATACGACCGTGTACCTCCACAAGGAGGATGTCCCGCCCGTTACGCCCCCGGCCCCGGGCGAAAGAGATGAGATCCGTCAGATCCGGGAGCGGGGAGTACTCCGTGTCGGGTACAACAGCAACAATGTCCCGTTCGCCTTTTTTAACAGCAAAGGAGAACTGGTGGGCTACGATGTGGAGATGGCCTATGACCTGGCCCGGACCTTCAATGTCTCGCGGATCGAGTTTGTCCCCATCACGGGAACCACCCTTGCCCGGTCGCTCGACAGCGGGTACTGCGATATCGTGATGTCGGCGGTCGTGGTCAATTCAGACCGGCTCGATCAGATGAAATTTACCGACCCGACCGCCACCGTCCACCTGGCATTTGTTGTACCGGACGAGAAGAAGAATGCGTTTGTGCAGCTGGATTCCGTGAAAAAGATGGACGGGCTGCGGGTCGCCGTGTACAACAATACGGCGCTTGTTCCCGTTGCCCGCCAGCTGCTCCCGAACGCAACAATCGTCCCGATCGATACAAAGGAAGAGTATTTCGAAGGAAAGAAGGCGGATGCGTTCCTGATTCCTGCCGAGGAAGGATATACCCTGACCCTCCAGTACCCGTTCTACGATGTGGCCATCATCCAGCCTTACGATTCCTACCGGATGATGTATGCATACCCGGTGGCAAAGAACAGCAGCGAATCCTATCTCCTCGCCCTCAACTACTGGGTCCGGATGGAAAAAGACTACGGGATGCTCGATAAAAAATACGATTACTGGGTGCTTGGCGAAGTCCCGGGAGCAACGGAACCACGCTGGTCCGTTATCAGGAACGGGCTGCACTGGGTAGCGTAAATCGTGTCTGCTTTCCTGCAGATGATCCCGTGGATAAAATCACCGCTAATCCTGTTCCACGGTTACGGGAAATCGTGATGAGGGGGATGAATTTGCAGGGCATGCCTTCCGGTACAGGAAAACGGTTGTTTTTGGTGGGGCAGATCTCCCGGTATTTACTGCAATAAAAATTTCACTTACCGATGGTTCAATATTGGTTTTTGTGAGATTTTTAAAAGGGAATATTTTAACGGGGGTGATTGTGCATGGAAGAATGGATTTATTGGGCAATGATTGTTGCCGGAGTTGTGGTGGCAGGATTACTGATTGCCTGGTCATGTGGAGCATTTGCGCCCGCTGCGGTCGCTGTGCTGCCGGTTTTCACTCTTTGATACCTGTCGGGTATCACCGGTTGCCTGATGCCGGTATTCAGGTCCGGATTATTCCTTCCAGGGGAGGGAATTTTCCCGGATTACAGGATGTGAGGAATTTTTACCGGGGGATATATTAAAAAATTACCGGAACAAGTCGTGCAGCCTGATCCGGGTCTGCCCGAGTTTCCCGTCAAAGTTCGAGGCCCCGATGTACCGGACCTTCCCGGTCGCCGCCGCAGCCCCTATCCCTTCGCGCATTGCACCGGCAACGGATGCCTCGTCAAAGCCATTGATCACGATCTCGTATACCGCCTCCATGCCGTCCGGTACAAGCGAGTCGGGTATTTTTCCTTTCAGCGCCGGGCACCAGCGGTGGTTCGTGCTCGCCGGCATCGGGAACCGGTAATTTTTGCAGCCGACTTTCGAGCCGCTCCCGACAATGCCGCCGGCAAAACTCATGCACACGTTTTTTGTACCGGCAATTTTTTGTGCCGCGGCTTTTGCACCGGCAAGCGCATCTGCCCGGTCCGCTGACATGACAAGGAAGTTCCCGCCGGCAATTCCTTTCACGAGCCCGAAGCGCTCCTCGCCCGTATACCAGCCCTCCATCACCGGGATCTTCCAGCACGGCCGGCCGCCCACAACGCACCGCTCCTCGTAATGGTCGCCAAAATAGTGCATCCGGGTATAATACCGGTCCTTTGTTTCGGGCAGTCCGTCAAATGCAGAAGCCGTGGGAGCCGGGAGGATGCACTGGCTGATCCGGGCTGCGACCTCTGCCTTCATCGATTTTTTCTCGGTGCAGATCAGGATCGCGTACCCGGGCCGTCCGTCCGGGGTTTCCGCCGGGGAAAGCGGGCGCTCGATCCCGGCCTCGCAGGGACAATAGATCTTCGATGTTGCAAACCCCGTTGCCTCGGTTGCGGCAGCAAGGGCCCACTTCGGGGTGTCCGCGGTCACGAGCACCCGCGAAATCCAGACGGGGAACGCTTCGGCAAACGTGTCAAGGATAACGGCACCGTTAATCTCCATAGCGGAATTTACCTCCCGTCGTACACGATCCCGTCTTCGGTAACGATGAGATCCATCTTTATGTCGTTCTCGTCCACCGGGAGCGTCTCCATCTCCTGGCAGCCGAATGCAACGCCGATCTTCGTAAGGTCCGGGTTTTTCTCAAGGAACCGGTCGTAATACCCGGCCCCATACCCGATCCGGCCCCCGGCCCGGTCAAAGCCGAGCATCGGGAGGATGATCACGTCAACGTCCTGGGGCTTTGCCGGAATCTCGTTCCCGATGGGCTCCGGCACGCCAAACGTGCTCGGGACGAGCGCCCCCATTTCGCGGAGGTACGAAAGCCGGAGGCTCACGTCCTCTTTCTGGATGATAGGGACGACCACGGGATTTTTCTGTTCGAACAGGGCTTCGATCAGCGGCCGGGTATTGACTTCCTTTTCTTTTGAGGTAAAGACCATCACAGTCTCCCCCTCGGCGATCAAAAGCATGAGGTGCCGGGCAATGTACCCGCTTTTGATTGCCCGCTCCTCCGGTGCCATTGCATCTTTTCGTGCCCGCAGGATGTCACGCACCCGGGCTTTCTCTTCGCTCATGGGTAGACAGTTCACCACAGGCGTATTTATGATTTGGGTCTGTACCGGACAAAAGAGACGCGCGTCCGGTTTGCTGCACGGGACTTTTGCCACACTAAGGGAAGGGGCCATCTGAATCCTCATGATTACACCCGGTGAAGTGCCAGAAAAAGGATACGCCCGTTCAGGTCAAATGACGAGGAACAAAAAGACCAGTACGTACAGGGAGATGGAGATGACGGGAATGATACGGAGCGACCAGTAATTGACCCGCTCGATCATCGCAGTGTTGCCCGACTCCGTGTACTTCAGGATAAGAATCCCGGAGAGGAGGACCATCACGAGCGTTGCATACGTGATGATCATAAAAAGATCCAGGAATGTCGCATAGGTGACAAGCGGCGTGTTGTCCGCAATGCGCCAGTGGATCAGTACCGCCGCAAGGAACATCGATGCGTTGAGGCCCAGGCGCGTTGCGGTCTTCATCAAGAGGGACGAGAGGGAGACGATGATGATGAGCAGGAGCGGGAGGAAGAACTTCAGGAGCGTCGAGGTACTGTCGCGGTCGATCCCATAGTTAAAGACTGCCCGGGAGTACGGCACTTCCCCTGCAATATACGACATATTGGAGATGGCTGCTCCTGCACCGCGGATCGTCCAGCCCGGCAGGTCCGCTTCAGCATCAAGGCCAGTATTTGCCGGATCGATGACCAGTGCCATCTCGCGCTCGTTTTTCAGTTTCGGCTCGATCCTTACGGAAAGGGTGTGGTTGTCAAAGGGATAACGACCGAGATCGGGTTCTGTGGTTAAAACCGCAGTAATACGATATTCCTTTTCATGGGGGGTATCCTGGATCGGAGTAACCGATGAGATGACACCGTTCATCAGCTCGAAATCGTCAAGAGTGACCGGAGTGTCTGAAGAGAGCGTGAGGTAGAAGTCAGCACCGACCGTGCCGGCATCCACGTCCACCCGGTTAAAATCGATCATGTACACGCCGATTTTTACGGTCTCGTTTGCCGGGGCCGGCAGTGCCAGTGCTGCAGATGCCAACAGCAGGAGCACGAGGAGGGCAAGAATCCCCCGGGAAAACCGCAGGCCGGACCGGTCCATCAGGTACTGATGGTGCCGGCATTATATTAACCCACCCGGTTTTTCCCGGGGATGCTGCCAGGAACCGGGGAACGCGGGTTTAATCGTTCTTCCCGCCCAACCTGACCGGGCATGAAACTGGTCCTTGTCGCAGGTCTCCTCATCGCAGGAATCCTTATAGCTGGCTGCACGTCCGGCGTACCGCAGGCAGAACAAAATACGGCATCTACGATCCCGGATCTCACCGGGACATGGACGGGATCGATGGCCAGTTACAGCGAGGCGGAGGGATATGTGTCATATCCTGCGGGCAGCATGAAAATGACCGTGGTAAACCAGAGCGGCCGGATCTTTAACGGGACGATGATCTTTACGACCGGGAACCAGACCCCGGAGATCTGCGCCTTTGCCGGTGCGATCGGGCGCGACGGCAAAACGATCACGATCGTCAATAAAAACGGAGGTTACGATACCGGCACGGTCGTCTCCGCTACCGAGATCGAGCTCGATTACGTGAACGATGGGACCCAGTACATCCTCTCTGTGAATACGCTCAGGAGATCCTGAATATCCCGTTCTGCTTTTTTCCCGGGGTCTTCACGGGAGGCCTTATAAAAAAGAATGGTTCTGGCCTCTCCACAGAGCGCATCACGTACTCCACGGGAGAACCAGCACGGACAAAAAAATGCTGTACCGGATATGATAATCGCAAAAAACCGGTTACCGGGAGGGAGACCCCAAAATGTGCGATGATGTTATGCCCGGGAATAAAAAAACGGGACTCGAGCACCGGATCATTCCCGCGGGGGACAATCCGGCTGACAGATTACTTTCTCATGGCGCTTTCAATCTGGTCGCCGATAAACGTCCCTGCCATGAAGATGATAATATATATCAGGATTTCAAGAATAATGCCGAGCGGTCCAAAATCCCCAAACGCAGCCCCGGTAGTACCGGGCGAAAGGAGGTACATGACAAGAACAAAGACAACCCCGGCTGCGATCCCGGCAATCGCCCCGTTTCGGAGGATGCCCATATAATCCTCTTTTCCCCGGTGAAAAAAACCAAAGGCCATACCAATGATGAGATCCAGCAGTTCGAAAATCACACGTATTACCTTTACGGATAGTGTAATGTCCCGGGGACTTAAAAGGTTCCCTTCCAAAAAAACCGGTGTTCCGGATCGTCTATCGCTTCGGGATTCTTCCTGTGTCAAAGATCCGGGCATGGGCACTGCCCCGACCATATCTCCGAGAATTTGAAAAAAAAACTCCGTTGGGGGAGGACTTCATTCACGGGTTACAAAATATCCTTTGGTGTGCGGCATTTCCCTGAGACCCTTACACTTGTTAAAGTAGGTCTCGCCCCAGATCCAGGGCTGGTAATTCCAGCACATCTCGGGCTTTACCAAGTGGATCCCGCAGATATACCGGTCCTTTGCGATCCTTTTTAGAAACGGGCAGACCGTGACAAAATCCCCGGTCTCGGGGTGGCGCATCTCGAAAAAAACAACGCTCCCCAGGTCTTCGGCCAGGAGATCGGTACATTTTACCGGCGGCTGGTTCTCCCGGAATGCAACAAACCACGAGAGGATATCGGTCCGGCCGTCCCGGATCCATGCATAGACATTTTCCGGTGTCGGTGCTATACCGGGGCCCAGGATCCGGCAGCAGAGCCCGCACTGCCGGCAGGGCTCGTCATCGGGGAGGGAATCTGCCATAGGTACTCATCTGCCGGCATCCGGGATAATACCTGCCGGCACAGCAGGAATGGATCAGGATACCCATAAGGTGGCTCAGACCTCCCTCACAGGGGACATGACCCATATTCCTGATCCTGAAGAGAAACCCGGGATTTTCCCCACTTCACCATGAGAGAATACCCCCACAGGTTATGAAACGTGCCCGGTCACCAGAATAATCTTTCATTACAGGATCGATAAAAAAAGGCAAACGGGGAATGTTCCCTGTATCAGGTAACCGACAGCCCGTTGGTAAGTACGCCAAAGGAGCCATCGGGATTGGTCACTTTAACATCCCAGGAACCGGAATAAACTGGTTGAGACACTTGTGCAGTAATCGTTGTACCGGATGTGCTGACCGGGGGATTGTAGACATAGATCGTATTATACCCGCTTTTTGAAAGCGAGACCACCAGGCCGGTTCCCGGCTGAACGGCTTTACTGGTGACAATGGTCAGGATTCCCGTCCATCCGGTCGATCCACCCACGGCCGTAGGTGAAGTTGTGACGCTGGTAATGGTAAACGAAGATCCTGCAACGGTAGTTGTCGTGGAAGTTGTCGAAGCTGCGGATGTGGATCCATGGACCGTGAAATAGGTCGAGTAGGTGACGGACTGTCCGTCAGGGTTCGTGATGACGACATCCCAGGTCCCGCTGGGGGTATTGGACGGGATGGCAAATGCACAGGTCATGTGAGATGAGGAGACAAGCACAACGCTTGTGGCATTGATGCTCGTGCCGGACTTTACCAGCTGGACACTTGCCCCGCTCTGGAAACCGCTGCCGACAAGATCGGTGATCGCGACCGTGGTGCCGGCATTTCCCTGATCCGGAATCATGTCCTTAAACAAGGGCTTGGGGGCAACGGTTGTTGCAGTGGTTCCTGCCGTTGTAGTGGTCGCTGCTGTTACCGATGAGGCCGTGGTGGCTGAAGCTGCCGCTGCACTCTTTATTGGTACTGCGGAGACCGTGACCGAAGTCACCTTGACCGGGTACATCTTCTCGAGCGCTGCCCGTCCGGTGGTCTGGGTCTCCGAGTTCATGCGGTAGCCCCAGCTGCCATCCGTGTTCTGGTACACGAATGCTCGGGTATAGGTATCGGCATCCGGATCGTAACCGGTAATAAGCCACGCGGTGCCGGAAGAGGCCGAGGCGCTTTTTACAATGTCGCCGGCAGAATAGAGGGCCGCTGCTGTCGTGGTTGTTACCGCAGGGGTTGCGGTTGTCGGAGTGTCTGTGGTGCCGGACGAACTCGAACAGCCGGCGCACAATATGCATACAATAAGAAGTATTCCTGGGATCAGCAAAAACTTCGCAGCATTTTTCATATACAACCATTGCCCGGCAGGATTATTAAAAAAACTGTTTTGGCCGGGAAAATATGATTTTGGAGGGTAAACCGGCAAGGTTTTTGGTGTTACCGCATTGACCGTTTATTCGTCATCGGTCTCTTCGCGGACAGTGAATTCGTTCTGGTATGTGAGGGACTGTCCGTCAGGATTCGTGATCACGATAGTCCACGGTCCAACAGCGGCAGTACCGGGGATATCGAATGTGGCTTCGATCTGGGAGTCCGAGTCAAAGGTTACACTTGATGCGGTGATGGTCGTAGAACCGGACTTGGTAAGTTTCACCGTTGGGGTCGCGACAAAGTTATACCCGGTAATCGTAGAAGTCACCGTCTCGTTAATATACCCTTCATCGGGATCCATGTCCTTAAAGGAGGGTTTGGGAGCGGTTGTTGTCGTTGCCGTGGTTGTAACCGTTGCGGTAGTCACCGATGTCCTGATAGTTGTTGCCGCAGAGGTAGTTGTCGGAGCCGCTGTTGGTACGGATGCAACGGTTACACGGGCAAGCTTTACCGTATACACCTTTTCCATGACCGAACGTTTCGTTGTCTCGGTATCTGCGTTGATCCGATACCCCCAGGTGCTGTCACTGTTCTTATAAATGAATGCCCGGGTATAGGAATCGGACGATGTATCATATCCGGTAATCAGCCATGCCGACGATACCGATGCCGAGCTGCCCACCACATCACCGGCCGAATATTCCGGTGTCGCAGTTGCCGCAGTCGTTGTCACGGCAGATGTCGTTGCAGCAGTGTTTTCCGTAGTACTTCCGGTACAGCCCATCAGGACCGCGCTGATAATTACCAGTCCCGCAAAGAAAATTGCAATTCTTTGTGAAATTTTCATGCAGTCGGGAGGAACGTTCGCTCATAAAAAATTGTTCAACCCGGACCGGATAATAATCCCGTCCCGGTAATAGAGATCCACATGCAGGTTCGGGAAATACTACGAGAAAATAAACGAAAAAAGATGGGATATTGACTTATGCGTCCTTCTTCTCCGGCTTCTTGAAGGTCTCGACAAGGGTGATTTCGTCAATGCCGTTGACCAGTTCAAAGCCTTCGTGAAGGATCCGGCCGCGCCAGAGGAGCCAGCGGCGGTCGTAGTTGATGCCGGGCGGGAGAGTGACGGTTGCTTTGCCGCCATCGAGGGTAACGTCCATATCTTTCCCTGCATAGAGCCGGATGAGCCCTTTGAGCTCGTCGAGCGGATCCGTTACGATATCCTCGACTTTGTAGTGGTAGGAAAGCGTCTGGCCGGCAAGCGGGGAGTTGAAATCCACGATCACGCGGGAACCGATCACATCGACAACCGTGCCTTCGCCCTGCTCTTCCACATTAATCCGCTGGCCCCTGACCGGTTTTTCCGTGAACTTGTTCTTTGCATAGGACTGGATCTTTTTGGGGTCGCGCTCGCCAAAGGCTTTTTCCGGGGGAACGGTAACGTCAGCCTCGGTGCCTGCATCCTTTCCCACAAGCTCCTCGTCAAGGCCGGTGATTACGTGCTTCTGGCCGACACAGACAATGATCGGACCGTAGATAGCCGCAGGGCTGTGAAGGTTTGCCTTCTTTGCGGTCTCTTCGTCTGTTGTGTCAAAAACCATGCCGCTCGTGCTGCCGGTATAGCTGAGCTTTACAAAATCTCCTTCTTTTATTGCCATAATCGTACCTGTCTATATTAAGTCACAACAGGGACAGATAAAAGTGTGGCACGACTATGCTTGAAATAGAACTGAAAGTGGAGGTTCCCTCGCTTGGACCGGTACGGGAGCGCCTCACAGAGAATGGTGCAGAATTTACCGGCAAAGACCATGAGCACGATATCTACTATAATGCCCCGCACCGGGATTTCGGTACCACGGACGAGGCGCTCAGGGTCCGCTATTACAGCGACCACACGCTCCTCACGTACAAGGGGAAGAAACTCAAAGAGTTCGGCCTCAAGGCCCGCGAGGAGCTGAATACCACCATAGAATCCGGGGAAATTTTCGAACAGATCCTTGCCCGGCTGGGATTTACCAAAACCGCGGAAGTGAATAAGTGGCGGGAGAATTATACCCTGGGCGACGCCGCGTTTGCCCTTGACACGGTCGAACACCTCGGCACCTTTGTCGAGATCGAGATCATGGCCGAAGAGAACGGTGACGGTGCGGAAGCAAAAATTTCAGCACTTGCAAAAGAGATGGGAATTAGTGGCGAGCCTATCCTCGCCTCATACCTTGAACTCGTCCTATCTAGACCGTGAGGAGTTCGATTTTTATGTCCTTTGCCTCGGTACCGAAATGGAGCATGGCACAGTAGCCGTCCATTGCCGGGCCGGGGTTGACAATCTTTGTCCCGCCGACCTCTTTTACCCCGCGCTGTTCGTGAATGTGAGCGCAGCAGATGAGGTCGAAGTCGCTGATGTGGCGGGCAAGGCTCTGGCTGCCGACATGCTCGCCGTTTGCGACATCAAGTGTGTCGTACGGCGGGGCATGGCAGAGGAGAACGTTGTGCACGGTCTTTTCCATCTTGGCCATGGCACCGGTAAGCAGGTCATCGATCTGCTTGTCGGTCAGTTCAAACGGTGTATTGAACGGGGTCGGGTTTGAGCCACCGACACCGACAATGGTCATCTTCCCCAGGTTCATTGCAGAACCGTGGAGGTTGACCGCGTCTGAGTGTTCGAGCGTATCGAGGATCTCCTTTGGATCACAGTTGCCGGGTACCGCAAAACAGGGTACATCGATACGTGAAAACACGTCGTCAACAGTGTCCACAGGACCCATATTGGTGATATCGCCTGCAATAAATACAGCTTCCGGATTCAGTTCCAGAAATGAATCAATTTTGCCGAATTGACCATGGAGATCTGCTATCAAAAGCACATCTTTCATGGTATATTATTGCAGATGGCGGCTAAAAAAACCTTACCGAGGGATCGTTCCACGAACCTGTCAGTTTTCCTCCGAGGGCGAGTGCGCCGCAGGTTTTTTCGGTTGCAGCCATGAGCGAACGCGCATGCGTCCCGGCAAGCGGGGTGCCCGGGAGCGGGATGAACCGGTGGAGATGGACCGTCCCGGTCCGGGCAATGGTTTTCATGGCATCGACCGTCTGTTCCTGGTCTTCGTCCGTCTCGAACGGAAACCCGACGATAAAATCCACAACGGGCATGATCCCGGCATCGTGACAGCGTTCTGCAGCCTCTATCGCATCGGCAACCGTATGGCCCCGGTGCAGCCGTGAGAGGACGGCATCGCTCCCGGACTGGGCGCCGAAATGGAGTTTCGTGTTCGCGCAGTAGTCGGTGACGAGCGCAAGCGATTCGTCGCAGATAAACTCCGGGCGGACTTCGCTTGGGAATGTCCCGAAAAAGATCTCACGGTCGATGTGCATAAGGAGTTTTTTTACCTTGTCAAAGCGCGGGTGTATGCCATCGGAGCCATAGGCAAACGCATTGGGGGTGACAAAACGTGCCTGGGTATGCCGGTTTGCGTACCGGATAACGGCATCGATGGACCGGTGCCGCATGCAGCGGCCGAAAAGCTGCGGGGTCTGGCAGTACCCGCAGGCAAACGGGCAGCCCCGCGTAATCTCGATATAGCCTTTCATTTCGGCAAATGCAGGATAGGCGTCGAGCCGGACGCATGTCCGGGCCGGCTCGAACCAGTCACGGGTTGCAACTCCGGGGATATGCCCGGTATTGCCTGCGCTGATCTCGTCAAGCAGCCGGGGAAGCGTATACTCCCCCTCGCCCACAATAACGTAATCCGCGTATTCGGCAACCTCGCGGTAACAGGCCGATGCATGCGGACCGCCCACAACCGTAATTCCTTCCGCCTCTGTGATCTCGTCCCGGTAGCGGGATTCGTTTATTGAATTGAGGGAATAGCAGGTTACATCGCGGCCCGGGGATGATACCGGGCGCAGGCTCCAGCCGGCACGTTCGCATGCGGCTGAAAGCACGGCAAAGGAATTATGAGCTGCGGCAACCCTGCGCCAGTTCACCTGCATGGTAATTCTAAAAAAAGAGGAAGTTAGTGCTGGCGATAGGCACTGAGTTCATCTGCGACTTTGTAGGTCTGACCATTCATTTCAGTGACATATACAACTACCCGGTCGGGTTTGTTGGGGTCTTTTGTTCCCTGAAGCTTGACAGAGTCATCCTTGTTGGTTCCGATAGTTGCTTTCTCCACCTGGCCGTCAGAACGGTAGACCGTAACATCAATGGATTTTACTAGACCCTGCCCTCTTCCTCCGTTAAAGACTACGGGGATAGTCCCATCATATACCTTCTCCTGAACGGTTACGGTAACCGCATTATTGGCAGGTACTGCATCCGTTGGGCTCGTTGTAAGGGACGAGGATGACCCGGATGAAGATGTTGAATTTGTGCACCCGGCAACTGCAACAGCAAGGCAGACAAGAACAACTGCCATGAGAAAACCGATCGCTTTCATACCAGAAAATATGGGGTTGCCGTATTTGGCATTTGCGTTTTAAAAAAAAGATTAGAGAAATACTGCAACTGCAATAACCGTTGTCCACAGCCCGTTTTTGTCTCCCTGTGCGGACTGGCAGACATGTTTTGTCCGGATGATCTTGCCGCTTGCCTTATAGGTCTGCTCGCGTTCCTGCCATGCGGCATTTGCATCGAACTCGATACCGAGGGTTGTCGCAAGCATCGTTGCCGCGAGGTCTTCGGCATATTCCCCGGTCTTGTCCTGGGTTTCGCCGAACGCATGGTGTTCCGAGAGGTATCCGTACTCCTCCACATCTTTGGGGAGTGCGAGGCCCACTGCCGCAGAGACCAGGCGGTTTGGCTCGTTTGTCTCGTTTCTTGCCATCACACAGAACGTGATCCCGCCGGACTGGAGTTCGTTAAGGCCGCTCCGGGTCGGGATCTGTTTGCATTTCGGCGGGAAGATACTCGACACGTACACGAGGTTGCATTTTTCGATACCGGCCTTTCGTAACGCCAGTTCGAACGATGCAAGACGATCCTTATGGATACCCACCCCCTTGGTGAAAAAGAGCCTCGTTGGAACAAACATGATTTTTTTATGCAACCTGTTGCTTATTTTATTTTTTGGTAGAGACAGGTATCGTTTAGGCTCTTAAACCCAAGTCAGCCGGGAAAGACAACAATCCCCTGCCGCAGACTATAAAAAAATCCTCATTACCCGGAATTTTCACCATTCCGCGCACAAACAGTATAAAAAAAAGCGGAGTCCGGGGTTTTGGATCCGTTTTGTGGTTCCCGTTAAAACCAGATGCACGGCAATTATCCGTCATTCGTGACGGAGGGCATCGATCGGGTTGAGATTTGCTGCCTGCCATGCGGGGTACAGCCCGCAGAGGATACAGATAACGATCCCAAACCCGACGCCTTCGGCAACCGAGAGCATGCTCGCCACGGTAAACAGGTACTCGGTAGTTTTGAACATCAGGGAACTAATCGCGAATCCGGCAAGGAGACTGAGCAGCCCGCCAACGACACTCCCCACAACACCGATGATAGTTGCCTCATAGATGAACATGCTCATCACCTCTTTTTTCTGGGTGCCGATACTCCGCATGATCCCGATCTCTTTTATCCGCTCGTTAACAGACATCATCATGATATTGAAGATCGAGACCCCGGCAACAATCATCGAGATCCCGCCAATTGCGGTAACAAACGTTGTGACCATGCCAAACGTCTCGAATATGGATGCAAGGGTCGCCTTGCTGTCGATAACCGAGACGGTCTTGTCTTTTGTGTTCCGGTTAAGCTGCTTTTCGATCGTGGTCTTGACATCTGCCGTGTCGCCGTTTGTCACCTTGACAACGACCTCGTTTAACTCGTCGTCGGACCGGTCAAAGGCGTTCTCGAACCAGTCCTGGGTCACGACAAGGGCGCTGTCGGTACTGATATCGAAGCTCATGCCTCTTTCTTTGATGATCCCGGTGACCCGGAGCGTGCCATACTCGCCGTTCTGTCCGATCGAGATCCGGGAACCAACCTTGATGTTATGGTCTTTTGCAAAGGTCGTCCCGACCAGGCAGCCGGAGTTCCCGTTGCTGTAATCGCCGGCTTCGAGATCGGGGAGCAGCTTTTTCGTATCGTCCGTAGGCATTCCGTAAATCGGCGCAACGATGTCGTCGCTCCCCACGCCGACTTTCATGTGCGCGGATGTCGACATCACCGGGATAGCGGTATTCGGTGCCACGGACCGCTTTATCTGCTGGAAGTTCTGGTTGGTGAGGTACATGTTGTTTGAACTGCCGCCCCCGCCGAATCCGCCACCCCCGCCGGCGTACGGGGTCACGATCACGCTGTCCCCGACCGAGGAAAGGCTCGATGAAACCTCCTGCACGATCGTGTTACCCAGGATCCCCATCGAGGCAATGGCAACAACGCCGATGATGATCCCAAGCATTGCAAGGCTCGACCGGAGCATGTGGATCCGTATATTCCGCTTTGAGATCTCCCAGAATATCCCGGTCATTCTTCGATCCTCCCGTCAACGATCCGGATCGTCCGGTCGGTATATTCCGCAACGTGGGGATCGTGCGTGACAATGATGATAGTCGATCCCTTCCGGTTGAGTTCGGTCATGAGTTCCAGGATACTTGCCCCGGTTTTGGAGTCGAGGTTCCCGGTCGGCTCATCGCAGAGCAGGATATCGGGGTCGTTGATGAGCGCCCGGGCGATTGCCACACGCTGCTGCTGGCCGCCCGAGAGTTCGAGCGGCGTGTGGGTGTAGAGGTGCTCGTCCAGCTGGACGGCCCGGAGCACTTCGACTGCTTTTTTCTCATCGACCTGTTTCTGGCTTTTGAGCATCTGGGGGAAACTGACATTCTCGATGATGTTTAAGAGTGGGAAGAGGTTGAAGTACTGGAAGATGAACCCGATCCGGTCACGGCGCAGGTTGGTGAGCTCGGAGTCGCTCATGGAGCGAACGCCAATGCCGGAGATGAAAATATCCCCGTACGTGGGGGTGTCGAGGCAGCCCATGAGGTTCAAAAGCGTTGATTTGCCCGAGCCCGACGGCCCCATAATCGAGATGAACTCCCCGTGTTCCACTTCAAACGAGATGTGGTTTAAGGCCACAACATCGCCTGCCTTGAGCGGGTATATTTTTACTACATCGGAAAATTTGATGACCGGCTGCATGACCACAGATCTCTCACTGGTTTTTCCGCTTTCTTAGGTAGTAATATCCGCCGCATCCGAGTGCGATGAGGAGAACCACAATAATCACCGGGAGCAGATCCGACGAGTGGCCGGTATCCTTTGTCATTACCGCACCGGTAAGATCGACCGGCTGTTCGGAGACGATCACGTTCCCGTCCTTATCTTTATAGGAGACCTGGAGGGGCACGCTCTTTGTTCCATTGGGTGCCGCAAATGAAAGCTCGAAGCTGCCGAAGTCGTCCGGTTTTAATGCCCCGATTACATAAGTCCGGTAGGGATCGGTCGGTTCGGCAGGGGCACCCGAGGTTACCGTCACTCCGTTTGCTGCAAGGAGTCCGGCGTTCGTGATATCACCAGTGACATGATAGATCCCAAACGTATTCTTGACCTCCACATTGCTCATGATAGGATGTGCCTGCTGCTTGTCGGCAGTAAACAAAACAGGGATGGTCATACCAACGAAATGATGGTTGTCCCCGTTATCATAGTCCACCGTCACTTCTAGCGATGTCGGCGTGTCCGGGGTTACCGAGAAGTTTACCAGCCTGCTTGAAGCTGCCGTCAGGTTCCCGAGGTACATATCGGAGGGAGTGAGCGTCACATTCGCGCCCCTGACCGTAAAGAGTACGTTTTTCACATCGTTCTTGCGCGGATTTGCAATCTGGACGGAGACGGTATCTTTCTTTCCGAGACTGAATGCATCCGGCTTCTCCTGAACGGTGAGGATGAGCGGGGCATTGTCGATCTTGACCATACTCTGGTAATTCAGGTTGTCGGCGTCCCGGAAACTCAAGGAAAATGCCGGGTAGTAAGTACCGTCGTTTGCATTGGCCACCACAGAGAAGATATATTTCCGGCTCTGGAGTGGGCCGAGGGTTGAGGAGGATTCATAGGTCCCGCTTGCAAGCTTGAAATTGGAGTCTCCAAATGCCGCATGGTTAATCCCGACAGAGGTATTGGAATCCCCGTTGGTAACGGTGTAGATTACTGTCCCGGTATCCCCGGTAAAAAACGTGCCGGGATCATAGCTGACACCAGATATATAGACATTGCCGGCGGCCACGATAGATGCAGGACTCATCTCAGCATCGGCAGCACCGGCAAGAAGGGCAAGGCATACGAAAGCGATGCAAAAGACGGCCCGCCGGGGTAACACTCCGGTTAAGGAAGGTGATCGAAAAAACGAAGTATGGGGAGTCCCGCAGCCAGCCGGTCCGGCAGCACGGGCTCGTTTTATGGGGGAAATTTCGGGAAATTCCATGCGACATTCTCCGGGCATATCGATGTATACCCAATAATTGCTTCACCAGTTTTCAACAGATCCTGCATTAAACATTGTGGTCAAAAAAAATAACCGGGCCCTGCCGTTTCTTAAATATCCAAAAGGCAATACCTGTACAAGCCACCCATGAACGCATACGCCAATCCAGACAATTTCCCGCACAATGCAGCCTTTTCCGTGAAAGGACTGATCCGCCACTACCCGTTGCCACCCCGCATCCCGGAATCGCATACCCGCTGGGTCTATGTCTCCGGGAACAACGTGGCCGTCAGCGGCAACAAAAATCCCGGGATTTATTCATCATTAGCCCCTGCACCGGAGTTCCTGGCGGGCACTGCAACGGAGTACCTGGGGGAGAGGGGGGATATGGCGTATTATGCAGCAGAACTTCCCCTGGGCGTTCCCCTGCCGGACGATCGTACCCTTTCCGGGGTGCGCGAACTCTGGGGGTGTATCCCGGACGAGGATCTTGCGGTAGCGGCTTATGCCGTCAGAATGATCGATACCGCAAAAGCCAGCCGGTTCTGCGGCCGGTGCGGGACCCTGACTGAACCGGTACTTACCGAGCGGGCTTGGCAGTGCCCGGCCTGCAGGCGTATTTATTACCCGCGGATCTCTCCTGCTATTATCGTACTGATAAAAAACGGCGACAGGGTGCTGCTTGCCCGGTCCTCCCGGTTTCCGGAGGGGATGTACAGCGTTATTGCCGGGTTTGTCGAACCCGGCGAGACGCTCGAAGAGGCACTTTGCCGCGAAGTAAAGGAAGAAGTGGGAATTGCAGTCCGGAATATCCGGTACTTTGCCAGCGAACCCTGGCCATTTCCGGATTCTCTTATGATAGGGTTTACTGCGGATTATGCCGGCGGGGAGATCAGGATAGACAACAACGAGATCGCGGCTGCGGACTGGTTTAGCCGGGACAATCTCCCGCAATTGCCGGCAAAGATGAGTATTTCACGGGCCCTTATAGACCAGTGGATACACGGCAGATCCCCTTAATTGCATGCGATAGTTCTGCCAGAGTTCAGGTACGTGACGGATTTTTTTGGTAATTCACGTTTGCCGGGTAAAAATAAAAGAGAAACGATAAAATGGGGCCCCAAAAAATTATTTCTTCTTGGGGGCTACCTTCTTTACGGCGGGTTTCTTTGCTGGGGCCTTCTTTGCGGCCGGTTTCTTTGCTGCAACCATCTTCATCACACCTCCCACCGGAAAGGGTTATAATTTTGATTATTCTATCATTAGATAAATATTTTGGTCGAAATGGATATTTGGCGCATAGAATCGCTATAAACAGCAGGTTTGTCCAGCGGAAAACCAGAGGCTCCGGAATAGGGGGCTGTTTTGAGCCAATCTGGAGCGAAATGCGCAATCATGTAATTCTTGCCCGGATTTGGAAAAAACGTCATAATTATGCTGCATTATAGCTGTCGCCACCGGACAAAAAGGAGGTATACAAAATGCATCATGCAGAGGATCCTAAGCCCAGATGGGAGTCGCGCATACCGGTTTTTCGACGACAACAAGAATTTCTTTGGAATAATCTTGCGGGTTGTCACCCATGATATCCGGTTACCCGTTGAAGTTGTGATACCGGTAGCAGTTATCGATGAACTCCTGTTTCTTGTGTTCGCTCCCGTCCACCGGGGGATGCAGGTACCCGACCTCCGGAGTCTGGAGCGCCGGGCAGAACGGGCAGAGGGCGGCATCCACGTCCCCGGCCTTCTCCCGGACCGGGCAGTAATAAACGCCGTCAATCTCCTGGACCCGGTCGCCGCCGGGGAAGCGCATCCCGACCGGGTGGCCCGGCTCCTGCCGGACGATCATGGCAAAGCCCGCAAGTAAGAATTTCAGGAACCGGAGCCGGAGGTCGCCCGGGCCCGGCCGGCACTGCGCTGCCACCATCTCCCAGTAGGCCTGCTCGTGTTCCATCACCGGTGCTGTGAGCGTGCGGAAACTTCCCTGCTGCTCCATGAGCCGGATCGTCTGGTAGGTTCCGAGCAGATGGGCGGTGATCGCTTCTTCGAGCTCTTTACGATATTCCGGGGCAAGGTCCCGCACCGATCTCCCGAAGTTCTGCTCCATCTGTCGGATGTCACTGGGGGTGTACTGCAGTACGATTTTTGCAAGCGCAGCCCCCAGTTCGCCCCGGGTCTTCTGGGATTTCAGGGTCGAGCAGTCTGCCTGTATCACTGCCGCAATCTCGCCCGGCGTTCCCGGGTTTTTGGTAAAGATATTCCAGCCCATGTTTTGCCTGCACCGGCCCGCTTTTTTCTTTCCGGGAATATACCTGCTCGAAGATGTAAAATATTCCGGTACAGGACTTACCTTATCCTAACGTTTTTATATTCTCCATCCTTACTCATGTAGCATGGTGTCTACTACCATGAGTGAGTGTTTTATTAGCCAGCAAACTGCGCTTTTTTGATACCACGTTACGGGACGGGGAACAGACCCCGGGTGTATCGTTAAACCCGAATGAAAAGTTAGAGATTGCAACCAGGCTTGCAGCCATAGGTGTCGATGTTGTCGAAGCCGGCTCGGCTGCGGCATCGACCGGCGAACAGGACGCGATCCGGCTTATCTCAAATGCCGGC
>WSSedL1CaDRAFT_10000379_pt1 | contig 31572 bp, 23 predicted proteins | sample WetSurSL1Cattail_FD_9464 | JGI IMG/M metagenome (IMG submission 9464)
AATGGGAGCATACAATCTACCGCTGGCAATCCAATCAGCATAAAGCAGCTTTTGTGTCCCGTACGCCGACAGGAATTGATGATTCACTCCTATGGTATTTTCTCTGAATTTTGAAAAATACTGTTCTAATACTGTTGGCGGATTCTTATTTAATACGCTTTCCATTCTTTATTTTTTTATTAAAAAAAACTTACTTCACAAAAGTACTAATTCCAAATTATAGTAAGCACTAATATCTGGATTATAGGGGTAACTATTTTTTTAAATTAGTCTTATTGTAACATATAATTAACTGAATAAGCTTGCACTAACAACTGACCTATTGACGCAATATCAAATCTAGAAAAAACCTATTTATTTAGGCATTATTGGTGTTATGATCCTTCTGGTTGGCGTACTCAAAGTTTCTATAAAAGCTAATAAATCGTTTATTTCTTCTTTATTTAAATTTAATTTTTTCAGTACAGGATCGATTTTTGGAATCAATGAATCTCTTGCTGTTCCTAAATATTTTTTCTGAACAGGAGATGGATTACCTAAATTATAAAGTTCAACAACGTCTAATAAAGTTGGAAAATGACCATGATGCATCCAGGGTTTTGTATTAACTACTTCACGCAGCGTAGGCGTTCTGAACTTACCAATATCTTTTACATCCTTTGTTACATTATAACGACCAAAATCTTCATTTTTTGTACCAAATAAAGTTTGTCCATCATTGTGAAACTGATTGTCGCTAAAATAGGGTGTGTTGTGACAGTTGATACATTGGGCTTTGGTTCTAAACAAATGCAAGCCTTTAACTTGTGCATCAGTATATATTTCTGATTTTCCGCTAACGAAATTGTCGAATTTGCTTTTCGGACTATTAATTGATCTTTCAAAAGTAGCAATGGCGTATTGGATTCTTTCAAGAGTTACTTTTTTGTCTCCAAAAGCAGCTTTAAAAAGTGGGTTGTATCCCTCAATTTTCCCAATTTTATTGACTGCAATGGTCAGTTTTTCATTCATTTCTAAAGGATCACCTACCGGAAATTGTGCCTGATCTTCTAAACTTTTAGCACGTCCGTCCCAAAATAAAGAAGTTGCATATGCCGAATTTAAAATAGTCATCGAATTTCGTTTCCCGGTTTGGCGGTCATGACCAAAAGAGCGGGTCAGATTATCTGTCCAACCTAGCTCGGGATTATGGCAGGAAGCACAGGCAATTTGTCCGCTATTGGATAACCTTGGGTCAAAAAATAATATTTTGCCCAGGCTTTCTTTTTCTTTAGAATACGGATTATAATCCGGATAAGGAACAGCAGGAAGCACTCCAATATCTTCGAATTTAGATGTATCGATACTCTCATGTAATTCGGCTGCAGGCCATTTTGAGGCATCTCCGCTTGAATACAATTTTCGCAATTCCTGAACATCAATATAATCAGGTTCTTCATTACTTTTATAAGCGGTTAAACTTAGGAGAAATAAGAGGGACAATATTAGTTTTAATTTCATAATGGTTTGGGAATTCTATTTATACTTTATAGAGCAACTTCTTTCGGACAATCAATATTTAAGTCTTCTAAATCAGGATATGTTTTACTGTTGTAAATTCTATACTGAGTAGAAACAGTTCCTCCAAAAAGGACATCATTTGTCAGTTTTAATTCAAAAGAAATTTCAAATAAACCACTACTAATTTCTTTATAAGTTCCTTCTCCTGAAATAGCAATAATGTAACTATTTTTATTAGTTCCTGTAATTGTTATGTCTTGTGGAATTACAAGTACATTTCCCTGTGTTTTACTGTTTCCATTTTTAGGAAAAAATTCTAATGCCGAAGTAATATTAAATCCTGGAGAATTTGCTGCTGTGACGCTTTCGCCAGAAAACCATCTTTTTAAACCAAACGAATTGGTGGTATTACTACCACTCGATACATTAAATCCTATCTTAAAGGCATCATGATAGATATCATCATTAGGGTTTGTTGTTCCTTTATCACTATATAATATGGCATTTTCATTATCTGCCGTTACAACAACTGGAAAAGTAAAAGCATTAAATGACTGCCATGCACAAGTTCCGCTTTTATCAAACCAGTGTTCTCCATAAGTTAAATAATATTGATTTGACAAATCATAAAATTTTGAAGCAGGATTTGCTTTAACGTCTCTAGATGATTTTATGGGTTTTGCAAAAGTTAAGGTTGTATTTCCTGTAGCAATGTAATTTGGAATATTTGTTAATTTTAATTTAGTTTCAAAACGAACATCATCATTTTGAATGTCTTCTAAAAGGGTTAAATGATAGCTTATAGAACTTCTATTATCTCCAAAATCATCATGTGTCAAAGAATAATCAAATCCGTTGTTAAATTTAAAAATAGAAGCATCTTCAATTTCTGAAGGAATAAATCCGTTAGGAAAATTTACTTTGAAATCTATTGTTTCCCCTAATTGTCCTTTAATTAAATATTGTGTAACAGGAAAGGTATAAACGGTACTTATTTCACCCAAATGAACTGTAAAGCTAGTGTTTGGAGCATGTGAATTTAGATTACCAATGTGAATCTCTGAATCAGATGCGCTTTCTAAGTTTAGTGTAATAGATTGTTTATCAGTCCATCTCTTGTCAAAAGACAGAAATATAGTATCGGTCAGTTTGTTTCCTTCAAATAATAATTGGTTTTCAGGTTCCATACTATAAGTATCTTGACCTCCAGAAGTTACCGAACTAAAATTAACTGTAACTGGTGATTTTAGATTTTTTGTAGTTAATGTTACCGGAATTTTCAGAATTTTAACCGATTGGTTTTCAAAAGTATCTATTGGTAATGAAGTTGTATTTACCGTGGGATATTCTATAGGTACATTATTATTGGTTACTAAAAAATTAAATCGTACAAATGAATCAAAATTAGAGTCTAATTTGTAATCGTCTTTTGAACAAGACACGATTGTTATAACAATACTTAAGATGGATATAAATTTAATAATAGGATTCATTTTGTTTTAAGTTTGCGTTAAGATTAGTATTATTGCGCGGTATAGGCAATATATATTTTGATGACGGGTAGCTAATATCACAATTCCTAGAAATACAGCCATCATTTCGATTTGTATCTTTATGCTTTCGAGCAATATCAAAAAAGAAATGTCCTTCAAAGCACATTTCTTTTCTTCGTTCTAAAAATATAGCTTCTTCAAGATTTTCAACATCACTAAGTAAGCTGGCTTTTGCTCTTTCTCTAATAGTATTGATATCAGTTTTTGCCTGATCTATATTATCTAGTTTTAAAGCAGCTTCGGCACGAATTAAATATTGTTCACTCAATCTAAAAGCAACATATCCAGGATTGCCCTGAAATTTTTTAGTGAAATAATAGTCTAAAACTTCAGCTTGTAAGTTAACCTCTGTCGTTAAAGGATGATTGGTAAATAACTGTTTGCGAATATCTGTACTTTCATATAAATTATATAAATCCAAAGAAGCAACATAGCTGCCAAATTGTGAATCTGAAGTATAACCAAAAAAAGTTGCTAATGAGGCACTTGCTACTCCCACATCATTTTTAGGTATTGAAAATTCTAATAAAATTTCAGAAACTGGCGTGTCTGGTTTATCCCATTCTGCAATATAATTGGAAGAACTTATTAGACTAATACCTGAGTTTGTAATAACATCATCTGCTAGTTCATAGGCATTTTTCCAGTCTTGTTTAGACAAATACACTCTCGCTAATAAAGCTTTGGCATTTGTTTTATTAAAATAAGAATAATCAGGACCATTTAAAAGTACAGTATCTCCATAGAAATTTATAGCATTTTTAAGATCATTGATAATAAAAGTATAGGTATCTGCAACTGTTTCTCTGGAAGGATATTGCAAACCATTATTTATTGATTTATTATTATAGATAATTCCTAAATGAGAAGCGTCATCTGTAAAATCATAATTTTGACTATAAATTTCAGTTAGTAAAAAATGCGAATAAGCTCTTGCTGTTAATGCTTCGGCTTTTATTTGTTTTTTCTCTCCATCAGTTGCATCTTGCAATGCATCTGTAAATTCGAGAATTAAATTAGCCTGATTAATAATATCATAACTTGTATTGTAAAAACCAACTAAGTCTGAATCATCAGATTGATCATCAAAGGAATATACATTTTCTATTTTGTCTGGAACACTTACTGAACCCACTTTAGCACTTGTAATAACTGATGGAGCAAATTTTATATTTCCACCCTGAACATCAGCATAAACGACAAAAGCTTCGATTCTTACATTTTCTCCAATTTCATAGTACAGACCATTTAATGCCTGCAAAACACCTTTTTTTGTGCCTAATTGCTCATTAATTGATACTTGAGTCCCTGGTTCTTGTTCTAAAAAATCGTTGCAACTTTGAAGCAAAAATGTTATTCCTAAGAGCATTAGGAGTTTTAAAGTGTTTTTATATTTAAAATAGTTCATCTTTTTAAAATTTAGTATTAATTCCCATCGAAATAGTTCTGGACTGAGGATAAGTATAGCTGAATTCTCTAATTCCATTCATTCCTGAAGGACTTTTTTCTTTGTACCAGTAAAGAGCATTTGAAACATCTGCAAAAACAGTAAGTGCATCAAAGAAGGTGTTTTTTACAGGAACATTGTAGCTTAAGTTAATATTGCTGATTTTGATATAAGTAGCGTCATATACATATTTACTCATATTTGAAATTAAAGTATTATTTCCAGGCGCAGGCTGGGTTGCAATGTCTCCAGGCTTTCTCCAATAATCAAATGCATTTAGAGACATATTTCTATTTGAAGAATTTGAATATTTAGAAATAAGAACATCTGATACTAATTTATCTCCACCCCATTGATAGGCTCCTGTTATTGATAATGATACCCTATTATTAAATGAAAACGTATTTCTAAAACCCCCAAAAGCTTTAGGTTGTGTGTCCCCTATTGGCTCCCAGTCAGCATTTGTAAAGAGACTGCTATAAGTAGCGGCATCGTAAACTTGATCCTTTTTTTTGATAAGGTCACGCCCGGTTGCAGGATCGACACCTACCCAGTTTACTCCCCAAATTGTTGAAGTACTGTAGCCTATTTTTTGAGCAAGTGCAATATTAGCCTGAGAATAATCACTTCCTAAACCTACTAAATCTGTTACTTTATTTTCTACTGTAGAAATATTAAAGGATGTAGTCCATTTAAAATTACCTTTCTGAAACCATTTTATTCTAGTGGTAAATTCAAAGCCTTTGTTATACATACTTGCAGCATTTAGTTCTAAACTTGTATATCCGTTTTCTGTAGGGATGTCTCTGCTTACTATTAAATCTGACAAATCATCATAATAATATTCTAATCCTAATTCTATTGTATTAAATACATTGAAATCAATTCCCGCATTAAATTTCTTGTTCTTTTCCCAGCTTAATTGTCCATTTGGAGCCTCATCTGTAGTCGCATAATTCTCTCCGTTGTATCCGTTTTGAGAAACATTATACAAACCTTTTGAACGATAAGAACCTATACGTGAGTTACCGGTTGAACCATAACTTATTTTTAATTTTAAGAAATCAATCCAAGAATTTGATTTCAAAAAGTCTTCATTACTTGTTATCCAAGCTAGACCTGCTCCACTGTTTAGTGCAACGTTTGAATCTTTACCAAAAACAGAGCTTTCATCCCGTCTAAAATTACCTAAGACAAAATACTTCTTTTTGTAATTATAATTGATTTGTGAAAACAAGGAAACTCTGGAGCCGTTGCTAATTTCATTTTTGTAAGTCTGTTTGCTTTTTGTGTCATCAATAACGGTATCTGGGTTATCATCCTGTAATGCATTAGAAACAGGATTAATAACATTAGGATTTACAAAACCAGTACCAGATTCATATTTAAATTTGCCTTTTTCTTCAGCAAGTTCAAAACCTAAAACTCCATCTATTTTATTATTTGCGTTGATTTCTTTGTCAAATAACATTTGACCTTGCCAGTTCCATTTAGTCGAATTTCGATTATTAATGGCTCTCCTTCCCCAGTTAGAATAAGTAATGCCGTCTAAAGTAAAGTTTCCACTCGTGCGTCCGCTTTCATTTTCTCCAGAAAAGTAACGATCCTGTTCTTTATCTTTATAATCTATTCCAAAAAGCGTTGAAAATTTAAAAAAAGAATTAAGTTCATAGCCTAAACTTAAACTTCCTAAAAGCCCATAAGTATTGGTTTCATTTTTATTCTGATCTATAGCAGCCAATGGATTACCACCAGTTGTACCAACCAATCCTGTTAGCGAATAAGAACCATCTTGATTGTAAGGAGAAAAAGTAGGAAGATAAGCAAAGGAGTAATAAATGTTTGGAGCTGTTTTTTGAATATAACTTGGATTCAATGATAAGTTTACATCAAATTTAGATTGTCTGTAACCTAAATTTATTCCGGCATTTAGTTGTTTTGTTTTGTTACCCAATTGAGCCTCATCAATACCTAAGTAAGAAATATTGGTGCGGTATGAAAATTTAGAACTGGCGCCTGAAACATTAAAATTATACTTATTATATATCCCACTATTATTCAATAAATCAAACCAATCCGTATTAACACCATTATACGTAATTAGTGAGCTAGAGTCTGTTCCTCTTAAATAGGCATTTCGCATTTCAGTATATTGCTCTCCATTTAAATACTTAATTTGATTAATAGCAGAAGAAACCCCGAGCTGATTCGAAAATCCAAACTTAGCTTTTCCTACTTTTCCTTTTTTGGTTGTAATCAAAATAACTCCATTTGCTCCATCGGCACCATAAATACCTACTGCTGCTGCATCTTTTAAGACTGTAAAGGTTTCGATATTTTCAGGTGCAATTTGTGCCAGCGGATTTAATAAATCTTCTGATAATCCGGATTGACCATTAAAGTAAGAACTATCAATAAAAGTTTCTTCTGTTATAATAACCCCATCAATAATGATAAGCGGTTGAGTTGAAGTTCCGTAATTTGTATTTCCTAAAGATTTTAACGTTCCTTGTCCGCGAATATTTATTTTTACTGGGCCACCAACTCCAGAGGTATTTTCGATTAAAACTCCTGCAATTTGCCCTTCTAACATTTTATCAATACTTTCAGAAGCTTGTTGCACAGGAATATCTCTGGCATTTATAGTAGAAATGCTTCCTACAATTTCTTCTTTGAGTTTCTTAGTCCCATAAGAAGATGTGATTACAATTGGGTTCAATTCATCTATAAATTCGTCCAGATAGAAAATCAATTCTGATGTATTGTCTATTTTCTTAATTTGAGTTTGCATTCCTAAATAAGCTACTTCAAGTTCAACAGCGTTGTAATTATCTGCTTTTAATTGAAGGACAAATTTTCCATTGGCATCAGTTACTACTCCTCTTCCAGTTCCTTTTATTCGGATGGTTGCACCAGCAAGAGGTAGTTTGTCTTTTACAGTCAATACAGTTCCTTGTATCGATTTTTCTTTTTGCTTTGGTTTTGCGGTTACTGTTTCTGAAGGAGCTGAATTAGTTAATAAAACTTGCTTTTTTTGGATGTAAAACGAAATGTTTTTATCCTTTACCAATTGTTTCAAAACTTCTTCTAAAGATGCATTTTCAATATCAATCGAAATCTTTTGATCGGCGTCTATTTTTCGCGCATTGTAGATTACTCTAAAACCACTTTGTGCTTCAATTGATTTGATAATTGAAGCTATAGGTTCATTTTTCAAATGTAATGTAATGGATTTATTTTGAGAAAAACCTATAAAATTAGATAATAGTATGGCTAAGAAAAATATGGTTTTTCTTAAAATGGGTTGTGCCTTAAGAGTCATTTTTTATTTAATTAGGAAAATTACTAATAGTTATGGTGTTTTTGTTTATCGAGTAATTGAAGGGGGTGTCACGTTTTAGAAGTTCTAAAATATTCTCAACGCTAGATTCGCTAATTTTGATAGTCCCAGTAAAATTCTGTTTGGCTAAATCAGTATTTTCATTGATAATTTCAACATCATAGGTACGTTGAATTATTTTAGCAATTGTAGAAAAGGGGGCATCTTTAAAAGCTAGTTCACCTTTAGTCCAAGCGGTATAAAAACTAGGATCTACGGCTTTTATTATAATTTTTTTCGAATGGTTTAACCAAGTTGCCATTTGGTTTGGTTCAAGTAAAACAGTATTCGCTTTGTTGTTTGTTTCAGACATTTCAATACTTCCTTCAACCAAAGTACTGTTCACTGTTGGAGTTTCAGGATAGGCACTCACATTAAATTTTGTTCCAAGAACTTCAATAGCTACCTGATTCGTATTTACAATAAAGGGATGTTGCTTGTCTGTGGCAACTTCAAAAAAAGCTTCTCCTGTTAGATATACTTTTCGGTTTCCGTTGATACCAAATTGCTCTGGATAACGCAAAGTGGTTCCTGAATTTAAACTAACAACCGATCCGTCCGATAATGTAAGTCGAAAAGTTTTTCCGTAAGGAACTTTAAGTGTATTGTAAACTACCTTGTTGTCATTGATTTTCCCATAGTATACAATTTCGTTTAATTTTTTTTCCGCAATCAATTTGCCTTCACCGTTCCGTAAAACAGTCTGATTATTTTTAGTAATGTATTCGATTCTACCATTTCCTAATTCGAGAACAATTTCTTTTGATCGTTTTGTTTTTTGATTAAAATCGAAAGCTAGTTTTACAAAACCCAATAAGACTAAAAATACCGCAGCATATTTTAAATAAGCAAAAGCTTTCCTTTTTGGTTTAATGCTGATTACAGGAGTAGTTTCAGTCAAAATAGTTTCTGAAAACGTACTAAGTGACCAATTTTTTTTAATGTTTATAAAATACTTTTTATTTTCTTCAGAAGCTTCAATCCATCTAAAAAGTACTTGAACTTCTTGTTCTGTAGCTTCATTAGATAAATATTTATATATTATTTCCGATATCATATTTTTGAGTTTTTATAAAGTCACTCTTGTAAGTACACTCCAGATGTAAAAAACCCTATGTTTTATGTTTAATTATTATAAATAAAAAGAAGAAAAATTGTTAGATAATCGGATAAATTATTCCTTAAAAGCTTCAAAGCCTTTGTCATGTGGGCTTCTACAGCTTTTAGTGTGACTTGCATTTCTTCGGCAATTTCTATATTTTTCTTTTGTTCAAAACGTTTTTTCATAAAGACTTCTCGTGTTTTTGGTGGAAGTTTATTGATTGCCCTATTAATTAGATGTTCTAATTCGGTCAATTCTAAAACATCAAAGGAAAATGAATTTAAAATTTCAGCATCTATTTCTCTTTCTTTTTGGTTTAATACATCATCCTTAAATCGGTCTTTAACCTTATTGTGCCGAATGATATTTAGGCATTTAGATTTGGCATAAGTATATAAAAAAGAAGTAATCCCGTTAATAGAATCTATAGTAGCTCTATTTTCCCATAAATGTAAAAAAGCTTCTTGCGCTACATTTTCGGCTTCTTCTTTATCATAAATAAATGAAATACTAAAAGCCTTAATTTTACTAAAATAATGATCATAAAAATAAGCAAATGCGACCTGATTTCCTTCTTTGAAGGATTCAAAATATCTTAATTGGGTATTACTATTGCTATTCATTGAAGTAAAAATACTTTTAAAAATGAAAATATTTTAGTTAAAAGAGTTGCAAATATAAGTCTTATTTAAACCAATTCTAAATAAATTAGTATTTATTACTAAAAGCTTAAATACAAAAAAATAAATATTAGTGAAATAATATTTTAAACTTCCAAGGCAAATACTCAAAAATGACGTAAAGGGTTCATGTCAAGGAAAATTTAGGTATCCTTTTTTAAATATAACTAACAATTGGATGATTTTTTTTATGGTGGCGCTTCAAAATGGATTTCAATTTCCCATGATTTCCCCGATATAATTTGCATAGTATCAGCACTAGTTCTCCACTCTCCCTCTATGCTGTAGCATTATTTATTTTCTGTTAGCTTCCGAAACCGTTAGAAACAAATCATTTACTTCACCTAATTTGGCCTTTAATTCTTAAAAATGATTACTCTATTCTTCTATATTAAAATAAAAATTTGGGAATTCGAGCTGATGCCAGAAATATTCTATGAGCCAGATGATTTACTGTTTTTAATGAGCTCAAATTTTATTGAAACATGCCTACTCTACTTTTCAACAACTCCAAATACCTTTCCTTCATATGGGGTGACAGAAAAGAGATTTCAAGTAGTTCTTTCCATTTCGGAATTGCTTGTTGCATATTTTGCAGTATGTTAGCAATTGTTTTCTCATTGAGTTGTAATCTATCTTTAGCAAAATAGTCAACAAAATCAGCTGCTTTTAGATTACTTTTTTTTCCTTTCAAGGTCAGTGCAATTTCTTCTTCAGGATTTTTAATTGCTATGCTAGAATTTAAAAAATCATATACAGGAGTAAGCGTTGTTTTACCATTTTTGGTTATCAAGGAAAAATTTTTCAAATGCATATCTTCATTTCCAGTCAAATAACAAAAAAGAATTCTTTTAAAAAAATCTGCTTTTTCGATCGCTGGGAAAGAACAAAATTCGTCAAGTACAGGAATCAATTTTTCCATTGTAAAACGATATTTTGTATCTCGTGTATTGGCTGTTAATTGAGCAAAATCTTCTGTTGCCAATTTTTTTCCTTTACCATATCGGTCAAAACGCTTAATAAAATAAGACAAACTACCATCTTTAGCATATACCATACCGTGAAAAGGAACTTCTAAACCAAACACTTTAGCCATTCGCATGGTTACATCTTCATTTTCTGGTAATTGTGGGAATAAATCGTTCTGTGGTTTTATAATATAAGTTCCAAATTGATCTACAATTTTAAATTCTTGATCCATTATCGAAATAGCTGCACTAAGCTTTGGTTGTACTCCTTGAATAGATAACTTTTTAGCTCTGTTAGCGGCTTCTTGACGAAGTTCAACTGCAGTATAGGGTAAATCCTTTAAATAAGTCAGTTTCGGAGCTATCAACCGAAGTCCTTTTTCGCTGTACTTATCTGTTCCGCATAATTCATAAGTAATGGGACATCTATTCATCTTCCATCAATTTAACCGTTACTGCTCCTACTAAATCATTTCCAGTTGCTATCAGTTGAGAGAAAAAATCTTTTTTATCAATTTTTACAATGCGTAATAATCCTTCTAATTGGACACCTTCAGGTAATAAACCTTCAAAATATGGAGGAAAGGATTTGTAACCATATTTTTTTTGACTTAAAGGCATCGTTAGTGAAACTGCATCACCTTCATAATTGGTATCATATTCAAAATGATATTCATTTGAAGTAAATTCCGTTAAAACCCCAGCTCTTTTTCCGTGTACCAATACAATTGCTTTTCTCATGATTATTTAGTTAATGGGCTTTTGAATTCTACTTTGATATTCAAAACTCGAAGTACTGCCAATAGATTATTCAAACGAACAGTTTCTTTATTTTTTTCAATATCAAAAACAGTGGTCTTCCCTACTCCTGCTAGGTTAGCTAGTTCAAGTTGTGTCAATCCTGCTTTTTTTCGATGCTCTTTAATTAAAGTACCTAAATCAAAATCATTCATTTTATACTGTTTTAACGGTAAAAATAAGTATTTTACTGATTTGTAGAACTAAAATAAATAAATACTTTATTTTTTTACTGTTATTACAGTAAAAAATAACAAAAAGTATGGTAGGATACTTCTTTAAAGGCTACAATTCAATATTTACTGTAAAAGCAGTAAAAATGCAACAATAAATAAAGTAGATTTTTTGAAAAAACTTTTTCTTCTTCTATTTCGATTTCGTCGCATTTGTCAAAATCAAATAGTAATAATTTAAGTAGTTTACAGTTAGTCCGACTATTTATAGAATTATTTAAACATCGTTGTCTCTGGTTCAATCATCTGATTTTTTTCAGCATATGTACAACTTCAATATCGCTTAGAGTTCTCTTGGCAGATTCAAAATTTTTAAAACCTACACCATTTAAAATCCTCCACTTTATAAATCGCTGGTCCTGTTCTACAATATTGTTGCTTTACACTGTCAAATTTTAATCTTTGAGAAAGAACGTTTGTTATAGACTTTGATCGCTGTAGTATTAGAACCGCTTTTATCAATGTTTAGTACTCTTAGCCTGTAGTTATTAGTAATTGCTTTAATTAGAAATGACTGAGCACTCATTCTCTGACTTTTTCTGGTCAGAAGAAAGTCTACTGTATTGCCTAATTTATCTACCGCTCGATATAAATAACATCAAATATCTTTTACTTTGATATAGCTCTCATCCAATCTCCAACTCGCCCCACTCAGTCTTTTCTCTTCTTCATCTCTGACTCAATCAAAGGTGTAAACTTATAAACCCAACGCTGAATCGTCGCATGATCCACAAGCACTCCTCTAATCTTCATTATTTCTTCAACATAGCGGTAACTAGGTGTAAATCTTAATTTGAAATATACTGCCTGAAGAATGATATATTTTGGATAGCTATGACCTTTAGTATTAATTTTTTTGATCGGTTTAATATTCCAAAGATAAAAGTTATTCCCAAATGCGAGAGAACCTCATCTATACCGCCTAAACAAGGCCTTAAGAAGTTTAGATTCGATATTTATTATTGACCTGATATAAAAAGAGATATCAAATAGGTTTGACATCTCTTTTTAATGTACCCTAACTGATTAATCTTGATCGAAAACTTTTCCCAGATGTTCTTCCATAACAAAATACGGATCATCGGTTTGCGTCATCTCCCTTATATGAATTAAACTGGTTTTGCTCATCATTCTAAGCATCTGTCGTCTCTCGCATTTGACAATCATGCCATTCTCCTCCCTCTGTCCTGCCGTAAAAGCACTTCTTCCATGAGCACATAAGTGATTATTGACAAATATAACATCTCCTGAATCTGGTATATAATCACTATTAATCAATTCTTTAGCCTCGTTCCAGAATTCAGTTAAATTGTAAAGAGCTTCCGGTGTCTGTCCAGCTTTTTCATTAAATATCTGTTCTGCAGCATCGAATCTAATAAACGGCAATTCTTTATTTCCATATAAAACAGAAGCCAGCGGACCGTTACTTATTTCCTCATTATAATTGGCATCCTTAGGACATTGATAAATAGGTTCAAAAAGTTTTTCCATTACTTTGTTAACCCCTCCATGTGATCGTACCGAGTATAGTGTTGAAGGAACTCTCTCTTCATTTCGCAAATAAAGAAAGCTTAAAAAATCAGCCTGATGCAACAAAAATGCATCTTCAGTATGAACATACAGATTTGTTTTTGACCCAGACCCTGTCTGCGTAGCAACCATTTTTTCATCTGGAATTACAGCGTGAAGAATTCCTCCACCTTTTCGCTGCGCGTAATATTGGACCGGTTTGGAAGGAACTGCTCCATGAAGCAATGAACAAATAAAGCCGTACTTATTGAGTTTTGAGTAATCAGTATTCTGCCAGTTGGCAGGAGTCGGGCCGAGATTATCCTGATCCACTTCCAGAAGACCTCTGAAAATAATGGCTCCATACTGATCTGCCGAAAAGTCCGTTCCAAAACGGCTTAAAATTCTGGCTATTCGTTCTGGAAGAAGCTGAAAAGAGTAAAGATGAAGCGCGGCTATATAATCTGGATTTTCATAGCTCTGGAATGCCTTCTGCAAAAGAGCGCCCACATTAGATAAAATATTTCTTTCCTGAGGGGTGACTTCCACTATCAGTGGACTTGTAGGAATTTGACAAGCACAACTTTCTTCTATTGGTATTTCATCTTCAATGAATGACTGTGATTTCATTTTATACATTTATTTAATGGTTAATAAAATTCGGATAAACAAAAAACACAAACTACTGAAAACAATCTGTTTAAAAATAAAACATTATCCATATACATTTATAAATATACAGGATTTCATATTTTTTTTATGTTTTATTTTTTTTACAAAGATTAATTTCTACATTTGCTTACGTTGTTTTTATTTATTCTAAATAAAATTTACTTACAAATATATTTGTTTTATCATTAAAAAAAATATTTTTCTTAAATAATTTTTAAAAAATATGACTACTAATTCTAACCCCGACAAATTCGAGATTTCAGATTTCAAGCCTAGCCAAAATAAAATTTCAAAAATTATTAGGACAAGACGAAGCATTTATGCCGATGAATTTTTAAAGCAAAACATACCGGATGAATTATTAAATGAAATTTTAATAAACGCTACTTATGCACCTACGCATAAAATGACCGAACCATGGAGGTTCATTGTTTTTCAAGATACTTATTTAGAACAAATAGGATCCTTTCTGGCTGATTATTACAAAGACTTTTATTCTCAAAAATTTTCTGCTGAGACTGCTGTTGAAAAGTACAATTTGCTCAAGGAATACCCTCTTAATTCGGCCTGTATTATTGGAGTTGTAATGGTTCGTAATCGTAAAATAGACCTACCGGAATGGGAAGAAGTGGCCGCTGTTTCATCTGCCGTTCAAAACATCGCACTCAGCTGCACTGCTCATAATATTGGGAGTTACTGGAGCACATCAGCGGGTGCTATTGATTATGTAAGGCAATTTGATCTGGCCGAAAATGAAAAATCCCTCGGTTTAATTTATGTTGGATATTATCCTGAGGATATTGAACCGTCAAGAAAAAAAAGAACCCCCGTTTCTAACAAAGTAACTTATTTTAAATAATCTCACCTCTAAAATTTATTATTATGCAAAACCTATTAGACAACGATCAGGATGTCATTGTTAAAAGTGCTACAGACCATTATTATCAGGATATTTTTCATGAAAATTCCGGGGCTGAATATAACAACGCAATAGCGTTGGTACAAAAGCGTGTAACCGGTTTTCTTGAAAACACTAAAATTCCATTCAGCGGTATAAAACCAGATGAAATAAGAAATAAAGTCGAAGCCGTAAACTTAGATCAGCCTCTAAAAGATTACGAAAGTCTTTGGGATGAGATCGATGAAATATATGTAAATCACGCAACTGCTTATCATTTACCAGAATATATAGCGCATTTAAACTGCCCTGTAGTAATTCCAGCTTTGGCTGCCGATGTACTGATAAGTGCAATTAATTCTTCGCAAGACACGTACGATCAAAGTGCCGGAGGAACATTTATAGAACGAAAACTGATTGCCTGGACTGGTGAACAGATTGGATACAACACAGATTGTGACGGAATTTTTACTGGCGGAGGTTCACAAAGTAACCTTATGGGACTGCTTTTGGCAAGGGATTATTTTGCTTTGAAATACCTGAATTGGAATATCAAATTGAATGGCTGTCCTCCGGAATCTAGTAAATTCCGAATTTTTGTTTCAGAAAAATCTCATTTCAGTAATCAAAAAAATGCTTCCATTCTGGGGCTTGGTGAGCAATCTATTATTCAGGTTGTTACAGATAACCGCTATAGAATGGATGCTGCAAAATTAAATCAAGCCATTATTGAAGAACTGGAAAAAGGCAATATTCCTATTGCTATTGTGGCTACAGCTGGTACAACAGATTTCGGTAATATTGATCCATTATCTGAAATTGCAGTTCTGGCAAAAAAATATGAATTATGGATGCATGTAGATGCCGCTTATGGATGCGGTTTATTACTGACAGATAAATACAAACCTTTGTTAAACGGCATAGAAGAAGCGGATTCTGTCACTATTGATTACCATAAATCGTTCTTTCAGCCTATATGCAGCAGTGCTTTTATGGTAAGAAACAAACTGCATCTTCATATTATAAAACATCATGCAGATTATCTAAATCCTAAAGAACAGGATTATGATGAATTGCCAGCTCAAATTAACAAATCTCTTGTACAAAGCACACGCCGTTTTGATGCTTTAAAACTTTGGTGTACACTACGCTATATGGGCAGAACTAAACTGGGAGACTACACGGAAACTATTATTGAAACTACTCAAAAAACTGCAGCAATATTAGACAACGATAAAAATTTTGAACTTTTAACACATTCTGATTTAAGTGTTTTGGTTTTTAGATATAAACTGGACAGCTGGCCTGGAGATACTTGCAAAATGAACTTACACATCAAAAAGAAAATGTTTTTTAATGGTGAAGTTTTAGTGGCAAGTACAAAAGTAGATGGCATTTTTTATCTGAAGTTCACCATTTTGAACCCATTAACGACTATAGCACACATTAATAATATTCTTTCAATCATAAAAAAACACGGAAATGAATACATCTTCTCCTAAAGAGATTGCTCAGGAAGCAATCGATATTACGTTTACTATTTTACTTAACTGTTGCGTTCGCGAATTAGGCAACAGCAGTTTTTATGAAGGGGTTCCTAAATACGATCCTGTACTAAAATCTTATATGTCAAAGTCTAATCATAAACTTCATCTAAAATTGGATTTTCCTGCTGATCAGCTTGAGATATATGTGCCGATACGCTACAGATCTGAAACCTTTAGACATTTGTATGATTTTCCAGTAATGGAACGTGACCTTACAACTGAAACCATAAAAGAAATAGATGCAGACCGCCTTTTGGAATTAATTACAAATCAAGTAAGACAGCAGTATCCGCTGGCAGATTCTAAAAATGTAAAAAAAAGAATGCAGCTGAGTACGGAAAAAATAGCGCAGTTTTTAGAGCATTTTAAAACTTCAGACCAACATTTTAATACCCCTGAAATGACATTTATTGAAGCGGAACAATTATTTCCGGCAGGACATTTACTTCATCCGCTTACCAAAGGACGTGAAGGATTTACGGAATCAGAAGTTTTAAAGTATGCTCCCGAAACCGGCGGTCATTTTCAGTTGTATTATTTTTTAGTGCATCCTGATCTGGTTACTGAAAAATCAGTAGAAAACGTTTTTCCATCCCATTTTGCAAAAGCAGCAGTGTTAGAAGGACGCAAAGGAGATAAAAAAGTACTTGATTTATTGGAAAAATATCCGCAATGGAAGGTACTTCCGCTTCACCCGTGGGAAGCTACACATTTTAAAACCCAGATCCTATTTAATACATTGGTAAAAGAAAATCTGCTTATAGATTTAGGCAAATTTGGAAAAGAATTCACAGCAACTTCTTCTGTAAGAACAGTATATAACAATGAAAGCGATTATATGTACAAATTTTCCCTTCATGTGAAAATTACAGGAGCGGAACGTATTAATCATTATCATGAACTTTACAGAGGTTATGAGGTATCGAGGCTAATGAAGACCCCTTGGGGAGACAATGTAAGGAAAACGTATCCTGATATTGAATTGATTTGCGATCCGGGTTTTATATCAGTGTCCTATAATGGAAATGTACTGGACAGCTTTTCTACCAGTGTCCGATACAATCCGTTTAAAATTACAACGGCCGAAAAAGAAAAGAATGTGTGTTTATTGGCTTCTTTATGTCAGGACAGCCTATTGGGAGACCCTTCCAGAATGCAGAATGTAATTCAAAAAGCTGCGAATCAATCCGGATTATCTATAGAAAAAACCAGTGAACTTTGGTTTAAAAAATATATCGATATTATAGTCACAAGTGTAGTAAAAATGTTTAATGAACAAGGAATGTTTTGCGAATGGCATCAACAAAACACACTTGTACAATTGGATGCGGCATACATGCCTGAAAAACTATTTTTCCGTGATAATCAAAGTTTTTTATTCCGAAAATCTTTTGAAGAGCAGTTAAATGAAATCGTACCGGGTTTATCTGAAAATGGCAAAATGTTTATTCCGGACGATCGCTTATTTAATCTATTGCTCCATTATTTCTGGGTGGGTAATATATTGGCTGTGGTAAATACTTTTGGTGCCAACGGACTTGCAGATGAAAAAAATCTCTTAAATATTTTATATGACGCATTAGAGGTTTTACAAAAAGAAGACCAAAGCGGTCTTGTTCCATTTATTCTCGAAAGCCGATATTGGAAGGTGAAAGGCAATTTACTTACGGCACTAAATGATATTGACTGCGGTGGTAATCCTGCTGGTGTTACCCGTATCAATTTCCCAAATGTTTTACACAAACGCTTTTTTTCAGAACAATTGATACATCCAAAAGGAAAAGAAATGGTCTACAACCGCTACTTCTCTAAAGAAGATGTAACTATTAGTTTACGTCCTGTTGATTTAGAAAATGACTTGGAAATGCTGCATGAATGGTTTCATCGTGACCACGCCAAAGCAGCATGGAAAATGGACTGGCCGCTGCGTGAACTTGAATCCTATTATAGAACCCTGCTTCCCGGGGACGGTTTATACAGTTATATAGGAATGGCCAACGGAGAGCCTACGTTTAATATTGAAATATACTGGCCAACCCGCGATATACTGGGAGATTATTATGATGTTCTGCCAACTGATTATGGAACTCATCAATTTATTGCGCCGACAGATCCTAAGCAAAAATTTGTCTCTCCATCGACACAATGCATGATCGATTATGTATTTGCACAATCTGAAGTTGGTAAAATGGTTGGTGAAGGCGCTGTTGATTCCAGGGCTTCGATGATGAACAAAGCTTTTCATGGCTTTAAAATCGACAAAGTTATTGAAATGCCCCATAAAACCTCAAATCTTAATTTTTGCTATCGAGAATGGTATTGGACCAAGTTCCCTCAAAATAAAGACATTGTAATCAACGCTGAAGCAGAACATAATCTTATCAAACAATAATATGGAAGATCGTAAAGTATATTCATTAATAGGAATCGGAATCGGACCTTTTAATTTAGGTTTAGCCGCTTTGTTAGAACCGGTCGATGATATCTCTTCACTTTTTTTTGACCAAAAAGAGCAATTTAACTGGCATCCAGGTTTGCTTTTTGACCATGTTACACTGCAGACTCCATTTTTATGTGACTGTGTTTCGATGGCAGATCCTACAAGTCAGTTTAGTTTTTTAAATTTCCTTAAAAAGACAGATCGATTGTATAAATTTTTTATCCGCGAAAATTTCTTTGTACTGCGTAAAGAATATAATTTATACTGTCAATGGGTAATTAAGCAGCTAAAAAATTGCCGCTTCTCCTCTAGTGTAAGGGAAATTTATTATAAAGACGGTCTTTATGAGTTACACGTATTTCACAAAGAAGAAAATCAGACCAAAATATACTATTGCGAAAAATTAGTATTAGGAACAGGTACTGTACCTGTACTCCCTGAGTTTGTTGATCTAAAAGAGATGAAAAAAGTTTGTCATACCTCAAACTATTTATTCCGAAAAGAAGAAATATTAGAACAGGATAGCGTTACTGTAATTGGTTCCGGACAAAGTGCAGCTGAAGTTTTCTTTGATCTGCTCCAAAACAGACCTAAAAACCTAAAATTAAATTGGTATTCCCGCCCCGATCGTTTTTTTGCAATGGAATATTCCAAACTTATATTAGAGCATACATCGCCAGATTACATCGATTATTTTCATCAAATGCCCTCTTCGGAACGAAATATCATGCTGGACCGTCAGAAATCACAATTCAAAGGAGTAAACTTTGAGCTACTCAACCAGATTTATGATTATCTGTATGCGCTCAGCGTAGATAACGAAGATATTGGTGTAAAGATCAGACCCAACATACAATTGGATGGTATAACTGCAGGCATTCATAATAATTACGAATTGCATCTGGAGCAGATAGAACAGCATAAAAAGTTTACAGACCATGCCGACTACGTAATTTTAGGCACGGGATATCATTATCAGGAACCGCAATTTCTTAAAGACATACAGCACCGCATCAGCAGAACTTCAACAGGCAGTTATGATGTAAAAAGGAACTACAGTATAGATCATAATAGTTGCGGAATTTTTGTGCAGAATGCAGAAATTCATACGCATAGCTTTATTTCATCTGATTTGGGGATGGGTGCGTATCGCAATTCCTATATCATAAATGAAGTAGCGAAACGTGAAGTATATAAATTAGAAAAGAGAATAGCTTTTCAGGATTTTGACCTCTCGGGTATTGTTGCAGAAAAAGCGGAGGAAATTAGTATTTAATACACATTAAAAATGAATATAGAAAAAGTACCGCACTTAGAAGTTTTTACCGCTCCCGTTTGGGAGAAAGTAAATCTTAATTTGTTAGCCAAAAGTTTAGCCGAATTAATGCATGAAGATGTTGCCCAACCTACCATAACATGCAGTGAAGAAGATGGTGCTAAACATTTTACACTAACAACAGATCTTTCAGAAGTTTACTATACTTTTTCAGCTTATCCAAGACTTTTGGAGTATTGGCATATTGAAAAAGAAAGTATTCAGAGATGGGAAAACAACACAGCCTCTCCTGCCACAGATGTCATTTGCTTTTTTATGGAATTACAAAGAACCTTTGGTATAGATTCTTTTACATTGGCGCGATATACCGAAGAACTTCTCAACACCTTATATGCTGATGCGTATTTGAACACCAGAAAAAAGTTGAGTGCTGCTGATTTAACGCAAGCCGATTATCAGACTATTGAACACCAAATGGAAGGTCATCCTTGGGTTATTGCTAATAAAGGTCGCGTTGGTTTCAACAATAGTGATTATCACAATTATGCTCCCGAAGCCAATAAAAACACTCATTTATATTGGCTCGCAGCCCATAAAAAAAGAGCCTCATTTAATTCTTTAGAAACGATCAATTTTAATGATTTTTATTCCGATGAATTAGGTGTTGAAGTTTATAAGAAATTTCAGGAAAAGCTCCGAAGTATGAAACTTGTGGTTGAAGATTACGTTTTTATACCTGTACATCCCTGGCAATTGAACAATAAAATTTTAGTGCAATTTCATCCCGATCTCGCGAACCAATATTTAGTTATTCTAGGTAAAAGCGACGATGTGTATTCGTCTCAGCAAAGTATCCGAACCTTCTTTAATTTAAGCTATCCCTCAAAACATTATGTAAAAACGGCCATATCTATTTTGAGTACAGGAAATATTCGTGGATTATCTCCAAAACAAATGGATATTGCTCCAAGAGTCACAAAATGGGTAAAAGAGATGCTCGATAAAGATCCTTATTTTCAGGAAAAAGAAGTGGTCCTTTTAGGCGAAGTTGCTACAGTTTCGTATCGCCATCCACAATATAATTCAATAACTGACAGTCCGTATCATTATCGCGAAATGTTAGGTGCCTTATGGAGAGAAAGTGCCGAGAAATATCGTAAATCTGAAGAAAAACTAATGACGATGGCGTCTTTATTATATGTTGATGATAATGACCGTCCTTTTCTGCAGGAACTGATAAACCTTTCAGGACTGAGTACCCAAAGCTGGTTGGAGCAATATCTAGAAGTGTACTTAAAGCCTCTGCTCCATCTTTATTATCAGCATTCTTTATGTGTAACACCTCATGGCGAGAATATTATTTTAGTCATGAAGAATGGAATACCGCAGCGTATTATTATAAAAGATTTTGTTGATGATATTGTACTGACAGAAGAAGCCAAAGCAAAATTACCAGCTGAACTTAAAGACGGTCTTATCCAATCTTCCAATAAAGAAAATACGCCTTTATTTATTTTGATAGGTATTTTTGATGCGTTTTTTAGATATCTCTCTGATATTTTGCATACTAATATGGATTATGATGAACATCTTTTTTGGAAAACCGTAATAAAATCAGTTGAGGAATACCAGCAGGATAATCCACATCTGACAGACCGTTTTGAAAAGTACAATCTTTTTGAACCGGAGTTTAAGCGATTTTATATCAATAGTTTAAAACTGCTTAATAATGGATATGTTGAACAAACCGGTTTTGCCGTTCCGAAAAAAGGAAGTAAACTTCCTAATCCGCTCTATGTTATTAAGCAATATGAAATGAACGAGTTTACCGAGATTAGAAGTAAAACAATACAGCAACAATCATGAAGACAGTTGCATTAAGGCTTCAGTCCTATACTGATTTGTTTCTTACTGCAGTATTAGGCAGGGAAAAAAAGTTTACTTCGGGCAGTATCAATCGGGCAATCATATTGCTCGCCGTACCTATGGTTTTAGAGCTGGTAATGGAATCTGTTTTTGTTTGTGCCAGTTTATTTTTTGTGAGTAAACTTGGAGCGGCAGCAGTTTCTATTGTGGGCGCTACAGAATCGGTTATTACCTTTTCTTATTCCGTTTCTATTGGTCTTAGTATTGCAGCCTCGACTTTAATTGCAAGGCGTGTTGGCGAGCAGAAATTTAAAGCGGCGAGTGTTACAGCTGTACAACTTATAAGTGTAGCTGTAATTTGTAGTCTTATTATCAGTGTATTATGTTATATATGGAGTAATGAGATACTAGGATTAGTAGGTTTATCATCAGAAATGATAGAACAAGGCAGTTTATACGCAAAGGTAATGTTTGCCAGTTGTGGATTTATTATGCTGCGAATTGCCCTAAATGGTATTTTTCGTGGTGCCGGTTATGCTTCTATAGCCATGCGAACATTGTGGTTGTCAAATGCTTTAAACATAGTATTGTGTCCACTTCTTATTTTTGGATGGGGACCAGTACCGGCTTATGGGCTGTTAGGTGTTGGTATAGCGACAGCTGCAGCACGTTTTATTGGAGTCTGTTATCAGGCATTTCATTTACTTAGAGGGACTACTGTAATTCAAATTAAAAAACAGCATTTGTTGTTTCATTCTGAAACTTTTAAAAAAGTACTAAAACTTGGTTTTGGTGGCATGTTACAGTATTTGATTCCTGCATCCAGCTGGTTATTTATGATTAAAATAGTTTCCCATTTTGGAGGTAATGCGCTGGCAGGATATATTATAGCCCAAAGAGTAGCTTCAATAGTTACTATGCCGGCTTGGGGTATAGGGAATGCCGCAGGAATTTTAACCGGACAAAATTTGGGTGCAAAACAACCAGACAGAGCTGAAAAATCAGTTTGGAGGGCAGGTATTATAAACATGTTTTTTTTGATTTCTGTAGCAGTTGGTTGGATTTTTATGGCAAATCCGGTAGTCAGTATTTTTTCTGATGTGCCCGAAGTGATTGAAAACAGCACAACTTATATTCACATTATTTCGATTGCCTACGTATTATTAGGATATACAATGGTTATTTCCAGAGCTTTAAATGCAGCTGGAAAAGTAATGGTTGTTACCCTTCTTTATATACTCATGTTTTATGTGATACAAATACCGCTTTCATTTGTCTTTGGCGTGGCTTTGGGTTTTGGTCCTACAGGTATTTTTGCAGCCATATTAATTTCAGAGATTGTTTTGGCTTTTGGCTGTATCACAATATTCAGAACAGGGAAATGGAAGTTAGCTAAAGTTTAAAATAAATAGTATAAACAAATTTAAATAAGATTATTATGAGCACAACACAAGAATTACATCAGGTATTTGCAAATGCGTTTGAAATACCTTTAGAATCAATTACGCCAGATTTAGAATATCAGGGTATTGTCGAATGGGATTCCATGAGCCATTTGCTTTTGGTTGATGAACTAGAGCGATTTTATAATATTTCAATTCCTATGGAAGATATTCTGGAAATGGGAAGTGTCGATAAAATAAAAGAAATACTGAAGAAAAACGGTGTAGAAATCCAATAATTTAAAAGAAAAAAGTATGGAACTTTATGATTTAATAAATAAAAATAAAAAATTAAATTTTATAGATGCAAAAACTAAAGTTACCAAAACGCTTCAGGAATTACATGAATCTTTAGATATAGAAGATCTTCGTGCAGTTGCTTTCATTTATAATGACAATCAGCTGCCGTCAATTGAAACGTTTTTAAATTTTTATCAAAAAAAATATACCGTAGCCTTGCTCAATGTTGGTTTGCATGATAAGTTTAAACAAAACCTGGAAGAGGAATATATGCCTGCTTACATCTACGATCCATCAAGGATCGAAGTTGAAGGTTATGATTTAAAACAAGCGTCTAAAAATATTTCAGTTTTTAAAAGAAAAGCAATTCGCCACTACCCTATTCATGGCGAAATTAAGCTTTTGATGAGTACATCGGGAACCACCGGTTCACCTAAATTTGTTAAAATTTCAGATCATAACCTAGTTCAGAATGCCTTATCAATTATGGAATATATGCCAATAACGGAACATGATGTTGTTCCGTTAAATGTGCCAATAAATTTTGTGTATGGCTTATCGATTTTTACTACAAATTGCATAAAAGCAAATACGATTGTGTGTACTGACAGTGATGTGCTCCAAAAAGAATTTTGGTCAGATCTTACTCATTATGGTTATTCTACATTGAGTGGAGTCCCTTATTTTTATGAGTTACTGCAGCGTTTTGGTTTTTTTAAAAAAGACACACCATCATTACGATACTTAACTCATACAGGAGGAATGTTAAATAAAGAGCTGGCAAACATTATTGCAGATTATAGCCAAAGATTTAATAAACAGTTTTTTGCACAATACGGGCAAACCGAAGCCAGTGGAAGAATGGCATTTCTAGCACCGGATGATTTTCAAGATAAAGGAACATCTATTGGATTTCCTGTAAAAAATGGAAGGTTTGAAATTGATGAAAATACAGGGGAACTTATTTATTACGGGCCAAATGTATCTGGAGGCTATGCCAACAATATTTTTGATTTGCAGGATTATAATCATAGTGACAAACTTTTTACCGGTGATTTAGCAGAAAGAGATGAATTTGGTTATTACCATATCAAGGGACGCATTAAACGCATTATGAAATTATTTGGATTTCGTTTAAATCTTGATGAAGTTGAGGTTTTGCTAAAAAATGAACTGGGAGGACAAACCTTTATCTGTATAAGTGTTCAGGACAAATATCTTGGAATATTACACCAGGATGAATTTTTATTGCGAGAAACAATTACTCAGACTTTAAAAGAAAACTTAGGATTACATGCTAGTTCATTAAAAACTTATTATTTAGAGCAAGTGCCACTGACTGTTAATGGCAAAGTTGATTATCCTACTATCAATAATACTATTGACAAAAACGAAAATTCATCTATAACTATAAAAAAAGTTATTGGGTAATTTCGCCCATTAATCAATAATAGCTAAATATTAAAAATAAAAAAATATGGAAGAGCAAAGTAAAAGAATTGCAGCTCTCGACTTAATAAAAGGAATGAGTGTTATTGGAATGATAATCATTCATACGTTATTGACATTTGCGAATGTCAAATCGCAATCAGAAACGGTTATTGGTAGTTTTATTGTTTTTTTGGGCAGAGGAACTTCTATTTTTCTAATTTGTATGGGACTAACGTTTATCACGTCGCGCAGCCAGAGTCTTAAAAGTGCTGTAATGCGCGGCGGATTTCTTTTAATCACGGCTCTTTTGATGAATTTTTTGAAGTTCATTTTTCCAGTGATTTTTGGTTTTGCATCTGATAATTTTATTCAAAGATACGGATGGGAAGGACCTATAGAGCAGCAATATTTATATCTTATGTTATTGGGAGATATTCTTCAATTAGCAGGGATGTCATTACTGTTTATTGGGTTAATTAGAAAATATGTTAAAAATAAATATGGAATCTTAGCAATAGGCCTATTGGTAGCATTAATTTCCAGAGAAGTTAGCGGAATTAATACTGATTATCCCGTACTTAACTATGTATTGGATCTCCTATTTAGTAATGATTTTCCAGCATACATTTATTTTCCTGTTTTTCCATGGATGTCTTTTGTAATCATAGGGATGTTTTTTGGTAAATGGTATCAGGAACTTAATTATGATAGAATACAATTGTTTAAAAATATGTTGTACACTGGGTTTTTGTTTGTTGCTGTAGGCGCGCCTTTGGTTTTTGTTTATGGTGACTATAATTACAATGGCTTTTATCACATGGGCCCAGGGGGTGTTTTCTATTTTGCTGGCTGGACATTAATTTTTCTATGGGCAATTTTCAAAATATCCATAAATGTAAAAGAAAATAAGTTTATCAGACTTTTAAAATATTGCAGTAAGAACCTCACATCGATGTATGTGATACAATGGATATTGATTTCCTGGGGTAAAGGCATATTCGGTTTTAGAGAGAATGGAATAACAGCTGTATTAGCCCTTATAGCTCTTTATATTATGCTGACTTTTTCAGTTCAGATGCTTTTGGATTTGTTAAAAAGAAAGAATCAAAAAGCAAAAGTACTAGAAGCTCTAAATTAAAAAAATATAAATTTATTTATTTTTAAGAATATTAGTAACGGATAATTTCATACTTTTGAATTCTTATTTATTCTAAATAAGAATAAAAATATAATTTTAAGCATATTTCATGAAGCTAAAAATAATAATACTCTTTGTGTTCCAGTCAACATTTTTAATGGCTCAAAACACTGTATCCGGTAAAGTAAATGATGAATATGGTAATCCGTTAACTGGAGCTCATATTCAGTTTGTAGGTACAGAAATAAATACAGCAACAAATACTGAGGGGTTTTATAAATTAGAAAACATAGTAGATGGCCGGTTTATAATTGAGCTAAGTGCAGATGGGTATATTGCAAAGCAACAGACAATTGTTTTAGAAGGTTCTTTAGATACTTCCCTCAATGTGGTATTAGAAAAAGAGGTAGAGAGATTAAATGATGTCGTTGTAACCAGTTTGTCTGAAAAACAAAAAAAAGAAGCAACGGCACAAGCAGTTTCAGTAATCGAAATGCGGGAAGCTAAATTTAAAACTGCCGATTTGGGTGAAGTACTTGCACAGACACAAGGTATAAGTGTAAGGCGTAGTGGTGGTTTGGGATCTAAGACTAATTTTTCAATGAATGGCTTAACAGGAAATCAAATTCGATTTTTCTTAGACGGAATTCCTTTGGAATATCACGGTTATACATTCGGAATTACAACAGTTCCAGTAAATTTAATTGATCGGGCTGAAGTTTACAAAGGCGTAGTACCTATCGAATTTGGTGCAGACGCCCTTGGTGGTGCCGTTAATTTAATCACGCCAAAAATAAAATCAGGTTTCAGTGGCTCTTTTTCAGGTCAGACAGGATCTTTTGGAACATATAGAACATCACTTGTACTGAATAATTACAATGAAAAAACTGGTTTTTTTATAAAAGGAAGCGCGTTTTATGACAGATCTAAAAATAACTATAAGGTTGATGTTGATGTTGCAGATGATGCGGGTAAAATTAAAGAGGTAACAGTACCTCGATTTCATGATGCGTATAAAGGCTATGGGATACAAGTAACTACAGGTGTAAAAGGCAGAACCTGGGCTAAGGAATTGAGCATCGAAGGATTTTACACAGATTATACAAAGGAAATTCAGCACAATCAATTAATGGTTGGAATTCCTTATGGAGAAGTAATGACCTATCGAAAATCGGCTGGTTCTGTACTGACTTATCGCAACGACTTTGGAGAAAATTTTTTATTAGAGGTTATTTCAGGATACAACTACAAAGAACGCCAATTTACGGATGTATCTGATTTTGTCTACAATTGGTACGGTGAGCGCATTCCTGGTTCTGAAGGAAATGCTAGTGGAGAGATTTCAGAATCTAACGGCCCAAGCGATACTTACACCTGGAATAATGATGTTTTTTCACGTTTGAAAGCTTCATGGAAAATCAATGAGCAATATGCCTTGAGTTTTACTTCAGCACCTACCTACTCCAAACAAACCGGAGACGACAGACTCATTAATGGCTATGATCCGGCCAGCGCTGTAAGAGACTTATTTACATGGGTTAATGGTGCCGACTTTAAAATAAATGCCTTTAATGAACGATTAGAAAATATTGTTTTTGTTAAAAACTATTGGCAGAAAGTTAATTCTGAAGAAAAGATACCTTCTAATAACACAGTGGCAATAGAAGAAAGAAACAGGAACTATTTTGGTTTTGGAAATGGATTACGTTATAAATTTACAGAGCAATTCTCTAGCAGATTGACTTATGAATATGCCACTCGTTTGCCTCAAACCGACGAATTATTTGGAGACGGACAGTTTGTACAAGGAAATATAGATTTAAAACCCGAACGCAGTCATAACTTAAATTTTGAACTTATTTTAAAATCTAAAGCAAATTACCAAACAAGTAGCTGGCAACTTCAAACCAATGTTTTTTTAAGAAAGATAAAGGATCAAATCTTATTTGTTCCCAGCGTTGATCGTAGTAATATTTATCAGAATGTATTTGCAGCTACTTCTACAGGAATTGAAGTTGCCGGAAGCTGGACTTCTAAAAATGAAAGACTTTCATTTAGTGCAAACAGCACTTATCAGCACTTTTATAATGACTCAGACGAAGGAATATTTGCAGCTTATAAAGGAGACAGAGTACCCAACCAGCCCTATTTTTTTGCTAACGGAGCAGTTAGTTATTCTTTCCGGAATGTAATAGGCAAGGAAGATAAATTTTCCCTTTTTCTTGATACAAGATATGTATATGAATTTTACAGAAGCTGGGAAAGTGCTTCTGTAAATCCATTTGTGATTCCAAGTCAGCAAATTTTTGATTTTGGTACTACTTATCATAATAATCTAAAAGGAGTGAAATATGCAATAACTGCCGAGGTACAAAATTTTAGTAATGAAAAAAATTATGATTTTTATGGAGTGCAAAAACCTGGAAGATCATTTAATATCAAATTAGTAACACAATTTTAAATATAAATATATAAACTAACAATTATGAAAACAAATCGATTTTTTAAAAAATATACTGTATTCGCATTGATATGTTCAGTATTCGCATTAACCTCTTGCAGTTCTGATGATTCTAAAACAGATGATGGCGAAGGTGATAATCCTGCAGTTATTGCAGCAGTTCGTGTAAACACTCCTTCAGGCAGAGTCTTTTATTTGGGAGCTTTCGATAAATTCCCTGCAACCCTTAATTATGAAACGATGACAGAGATAGGACCAGGTGCAACCATATATTCTTATGGAGAACATCCTTATGTATGGAACGGTACAGCTTCAACCTTAACCAAATACAATGTAAGTAATGAAATGACCATTTCGAGTGCAGATGCTTTAAGCCTTGCAGGTACCGGAGTTAGTGGTACTTTTGGACCTCCTGCTTTTGTATCTGAAACTGAAGCTTATTTTTTCGCACTAAATGATGGAAAAATAATTAAGTTTAATCCAACGACTATGAGTATAGCTGAAACGATAACGGTTACACCATTACCATTAAGTAATGATGCTGCTGTTAAAACAGCTACTTATAGTAATTATGTTACTTCTGCAGGAAAAATTATTTTACCGGTAGCTGCAACTCCAACAGATTATAATAAATTTCCACAATATGCTCAAATTGCTGTTTTCGATTTAGCTGCAAAAACAGTTTCCTATGTTAATGATTCCCGTATGTCAATGGGGTATTATACTCTAGCAAAAGGGAATGATGGAAGCTTGTATTACAGGCCTTCGCGTGAAACAGCACTTTCATTGGATTATAGTACCGTAACCGGTAATCCTCCAACAGGCGGATTATTAAAGGTAAATCCTAATGGCACATTCGACACTAACTTTTTTGTAGATTTAAAAGCCGCCCTAAACGCACACTCAGTAAATGTAGTGGCGTATGTTCACGGAGACAAAGCACTTGCCCAGTATCACGATAATACATTTACTCCCCCTGCAAAACCTGCTGACTGGCTAAATGTGAAAACAAAATTTGCACTTGTAGATTTAAAAACAGGAGAAATTGTGCCATTTACATCATTTGAGAAATACGGAACAGTATATTCAGTAGGTACAATTGATGGTGTAGAATATTATGGTAATATTACTGCTCCTGATGGTAAATTTAGCCTTTTGAAGCAAAAGGGAGCAGCAGATTTTGAAGCAGTTTCAGAAGCTATTGGTGGTAGTTTGATATTTGTTGGAAAATTAAGATAATTTTAAGAAAGACATACTATTTTTAATATTAATTTTCATTAAAAGTAAATGGCCTCCCAAGTTATTTAAAAAACGAGTTAAAATAATTATTACAATTATTTTAACTCGTTTTCTTATTAGGCTAAATTCAAGTAGTAAGTTGGATTAAATATTACAAAAAGGTAAGTAATTGAATTATAATTTTACCTGATTTAAGTTCTTTATTTCGTGAAAGAATTTTATAGAAATAAATTCCTTTTTGATAACCAGCAGGAATTTTCCAGTTTACAACTTGATTTGGCACTACAATTCCTCTAAATACTGATTTTTTATTTTGTAATTTATCTGAGTAAATGATAAAATCGATTTCTTTATCCCTTGATAAATTATTTGTAAAATTTACTTCTTATAAAGTTGGGTTTGGATAGACAGTCATAATTTGATCTACAAGTAAATCGTTTTGTACATTTGTTTCATTAATGATATCATACTCTTTTAACGCTTTAAATTTAAAGCATTATAAAAACTAATTAATTGTTTATTAAATAATTGGATAACATTGAACAAACTTAAGTAATTCGAGCCGTTCTTGATTTTACAAAATTCAACCTTATATCTTCGCATCAAAAAAAACTCCAAAATCTAATGACTCTAGAATTTTGGAAGTTTGTGGATGCTTGCGAAACTATTTACGAATCATTTTGCATAGGAGTTAAAGAAATTAAACATCATTAATAAATTATAATGGTTCAAATCCCACCGTGGTCACTGAAATCAATAGAAATTAAAAGCCAAAGTATTCCATTTAACGACATTTAATGTCTAACATTATTATTAAAGTATACTTTTAGATGATGTTTAATACAAATCTATTATGAAAGCATTTACTTTTGATCAAATACCTATCATGATGAACAAACTTCAAGATAAACTAGAGCACTTGGAAAAGCTTATTTTGAGAATCTCTATTACAGAAGAAGATAAAGATGAACTTCTGAATGTTAAAGAAGTATCAAAACTTCTAAATCTATCGGTAGCCACAATTTATAGTAAAGTATGTAGGAAGGAAATCCCCTTTAATAAGAAAGGGAAACGTATTTATTTTTACAGGCATGAGCTAATGGAATGGATTAAGTCTGGTCGTGTAAAAACATATCTAGAAATGAAAAACGATATTGAAAAAAGGTCAAAACTCTAAATTTAACACTTAGTTTTTTTACTTTTTTTAGTTTAAAACATTACGAAAGCACAATCAGCAATCATATTCGTATATCAAAGTCTTTCAATACCTTGTATATTGAAAATTTGTATTATTTTTGCATTAAACAACTCCCATGAGTTTTGTTATCTCAACAAGGATACTTTGTTTTGTTTTGCGATAGTTTGCTTAAAAATGTACCATAATTGTACCACTAAAGTAGAAAAGCCTATTAAAATAAAGAATGCTAATTTTTGAGGAGAAAAGAAAATTGCTTCTAACTGTTGTTCTGGATCTTCAGGATGCATGTCTATTTTTACATAAGGTGCTGAAGCAGCAAAATCAACAAAACAAAACCATCATGCTGATGCATAATTTTTGCTAATTCGTGATAAGGGGTAATGATTCCTGTAACATTCGAACAAGCAGTAAACGAACCAATCTTTAGGTTTCTATTGGTATATTTTTCCAATTCTTTCGATAACATTTTAGGATCTACCAAATTATTTTCATCTGCAGGCAAAATTACAACATCGGCTATCGTTTCGTACCAAGGAACTTGATTGGAGTGATGCT
>WSSedL1CaDRAFT_10000380_pt1 | contig 31571 bp, 25 predicted proteins | sample WetSurSL1Cattail_FD_9464 | JGI IMG/M metagenome (IMG submission 9464)
CCCGTCAGCTTCTTTNTTTGTATTCTGTAGCAGGTATAGAGGATGAGCAGGCTGATAAGCTCTCCGGCTGCCAGTGCAAAATATGCTGCCGAGACTGTATTTTCCACATCACTCAGAGCCAGGACTGCAATCGTGCCTGTCAGGATCGCAACTCTGAGAAGCTTTTCAATGATGTCTACAGAAGCTGTCACCTTGTAATTCCCGAGACCATAAAAATAACCTTTTATGATGGCGGACAATGGCACAAAAACAAGTGCAGGGGCCAGCACGGCAAGAGCGCCTGCTGCTCTGGCATCGCGGACAATATGGACCGCTATCGCCTTGTTGCAAAGGAAAACCAGCAGCGCCACAGAGACGGACCACATCAGTATGAAAACAAATACCGTACTAAGTGTCTTGTTTAAGTTGGAGATATCTTTACGGATTGAATAAACGGCTGAAATTTTTGAACTGGCTGTAATCAGGCCATCTGTCGTGAGACAAAGAAGAAGGCCGTATACAGGCATTATGAGACTATATAGTCCCAGTCCTTCGGCACCAAGTTCACGGGAGAGGATGATGGAAAAAACGAAGGCGATGATACCAGTGACCATGTTCGATATGGTGAGAATAAACGAATCTTTAAAAAATTTATCTACGTGCACTATAATAGAGCTCCAATTCCGTTTACTAAAAGCTATTCCGTTCAGGAGTTTTTTATACTACCAAAAGATTTTACTGCTTTTGCATTTTCTATGGTTGTATGAATTTGGAACATGTTATAAGATATTTACAGTGCTTTGTGATTTAATTCTTGTTATTTCGATTATGATAGTTACTAATGAACAGGAGTATTATGAGCGGCATTCTGGCGGAACTTCACGACAACAGCATAATTACTTCAGATGCGGTGATGCGGCTAAAAAGCTATATAGCCGGTAAAAGTCCCGATGTGTCTGCCGCAAGGCGTGCAGTAATACTGGCCGATGCGATGAACAAGGTCATTGATTCCCGTTTGCCGAAGTTTGAAGAGATGATGTACAAAAAAATGAAAAGGCTCTTGCTGGAACATACTGCGAATAAGCCTTCATTTGATATTACCTGTTCTGACGTTTTTCAGGCGGCGATAGAATTAATGGAATCCGGGAATCTTTTTTTTGATGAGCTGGATGTCTGGCTTTCATCCAATCTTGGAAGGAAGCTGCCCAGAGAACAATTGATCGAAGTAGTATTGAAATCACACGAGCTTATGGTTCCAGAACCGGAAATGGGCATTTCGGATTTGATCACTGCAGCCGAGACTGCAATTGATGCGCGGGCGGATCTGCTGAAGCAGACATTGGAGGCGGAGGCAGTCCTATCAGGTTTGGAGACAACCGTATCAGGTCCGGAAGCAGGCCTATCAGGTCCGGAGGTTGGTTCCGGAGCAAATGAAGCTTTAGAGTCGCAAGCTGTTCCTGGTTATTTTTTGGATGTATTCGGGCAAAGAAAAAGCGACAGGTCATTCGGCCTGAAAAATATTATAAGAGACTGGAAGAAATCATCTGTTTTAGCTGCAGCGGCTATTATACTTACAGTAGTATTGCTTTTTGGAATCGGCAGGATTTTGGACAGAACCGCTTACGAATCGAAGTATCTTGAGGCAGCCGGCAATGTGCCCGATCTCGCATATGCAGTGACAGTCCTGACGGAGGAGGATGTTGCTGCAAGTCCAAATGCTGCCGAAAATAGTCAGAGCATGAGGATGATGGCGACTGCTTACGATCTCTCGCTGGAAAGCTGCGGGAAGCTGCCTGACGAACCGGGCTACGGTATCACCAGCTCCGGCAGTAAAGCTGAGGCGGGGAGGACTGTCGCAGTCGATCCCAAAGTCATACCACTTGGCAGCAGGCTCAAAATCACTTTCCCGGAGGAATACTGCCATCTCGACGGAATTTATATCGCAGAAGATACGGGCAGAATGATAAAAGGCAGTTCTATCGATATATTCTTCGGAGAAGACAATAAAGGCAGTTCTGATATAAATGACAAAGCCATGAAATTCGGTGTCAGATCCGTAGAGGTCACAATACTGGACAATACGGAAAAAGGTTCGTCATGAGGGGGATCTCTTGAATCAGCCTCATCTGCATTAGCTGTACTCTGCAAGAGTAATAAACTTTCTGAAATGTGTTTATAATTCACTCTATTTCTTATTTTATACTGTTTTTCAAAAATGTTATGCCTGTAAATATAGGGTACTAAGCAATATACATTGCTTAGTACCCTATATTAGTCATAATTCCGTCAGATTAGGTTGATATGATATTTATTGATGGACTTTCTTGAATTATGTAGGTTTTTTGTAAAATGTATCAGTAAAGCCGGTGAAACATTAAGCTGAATGAAGTCAACTTAAAATTTTAAGGAAAATATAAAATACCAAAGGAGTTGTTGATGTGACAGAATTATATATTAACGAACCCATGCTTGATATGTTCCTGTTTGAAACGACACAACTCATAGAACAGCTTGAACAATCTATATTAACGAATGAAAAGTCAAATAGTTTTACACAGGATGTAATTAATGAGATTTTCAGGATAATGCACACAATCAAGGGTTCTTCTGCTATGATGATGTTTGAGAACATATCAACACTTGCGCATTCCATTGAAGACCTGTTTTATTTTTTGCGTGAAGAAAAACCTCAGAATATAGACTGTTCTGATCTTTCGGACCTAATGCTCGAGAGTGCCGATCTTATCAAGGCAGAAATTGAAAAAATAAAAAAGGGTAATAATCCGGATGGAGACTTTTCCTCCTTTATTCAACATATCAATGATCTTCTATTAATTCTAAAACCGCATTTGACTTCTCCTGACTCCACAAGGAGTAAAGAGCAAGTACTTATAGGAGAAAAGGAATGTAACAAAGACTTTTATAAGAACGATATTAGTGATTATGGAAACTTCTACAAAGCGGTCATCTGTTTTGAAGAAGGCTGCGAAATGGAAAACATACGGGCTTTCGCAGTAATACATAAACTGAAGCAGGTTACCGGGGACTTTCATTTTATTCCTGAAGATATTATTGAAAATGATGAAAGCATAAATGCTATAAGGCAGGATGGCTTTATGATATTTCTTAAAACGGATTACTCCTATGAAAAGCTCCATGACTTTTTTATGGAGACTGTATTCCTGAAAGATTTAGAACTTACCCAACTGGAAGATGAGAGAGAGTTGCTGAATATTTCAAAAGAGAAGCAGAAAACTCTTGATAACTCTTTGAAATTACCTCTATTGGATTATGAGGATAAAGAAGATAAGGAGCAGGAGAGTAAAGATATATATGCTGCTTTAACGCGGGAAAATATCATAAGCGTTAGCGTATCAAAATTGGACAAGTTGATGGATGTAGTCGGAGAGATGGTCATATCGGAAGCAATGGTGATACAGAATCCCGACCTCAACGGGCTTAAATTGAATAATTTCAGAAGAGCGGCACAGCAGTTGCATAAAATTACAGGTGAATTACAGGATCTGGTTATGTCAATTCGCATGGTGCCTCTGGCAACGACGTTTCAAAAGATGAATCGCATTGTACGGGATATGAGCAAAATGCTTGGCAAAGATGTGCATTTGGAACTGGTAGGCGAAGACACCGAAGTGGATAAAAACATTATTGAACATGTTTCCGATCCATTAATGCACATTATCAGAAACTCCATTGATCATGGAATTGAAACTCCTGAAGAAAGGGAAAATACCGGAAAACCCAAATCAGGGACAATTACACTCGAAGCCAGAAATGTGGGTGGTGATGTGCTTGTTATTGTAAAGGATGACGGGAAAGGTCTGGACAGGAACAAGATACTTCAGAAAGCAAAACAGAATAATTTACTCAAGAAGCCGGAAAATGAAATGAGCATTAAAGAAATATATAACCTGATTTTCCTTCCTGGATTTTCAACAAATGATGAAGTCACCAAATTCAGTGGACGCGGTGTTGGAATGGATGTTGTAATAAAGAATATCGGGACAGTCGGCGGTACCGTATCTGTAGACAGTATTGAAGGCATCGGTACGACGGTTACTCTTAAAATGCCTCTTACGCTTGCTATCATAGATGGTATTAATGTAAAGGTCGGGAACTCCTGTTATACAATCCCGACCATATCTATCAAAGAATTTTTTTGCCCAAAAGAAAATGATATTATCATGGATCCGGACGGAAATGAAATGATCATGGTGAGGGGAGTGTGCTACCCAATACTCCGTCTTTATGAACAATATAACATTCGGACAGATGTGACGGATCTCATGAACGGAATACTCATTATGGTGGAGGCGGAAGACAAATTCCTATGCCTGTTTGCCGATGAACTGCTTGGACAGCAGCAGGTGGTAGTCAAGACGTTGCCGGAATATATCCGGAGCGGACGGAATATAAGAGGACTTACGGGTTGCACATTGCTGGGGGATGGAAGTATAAGTCTGATTATGGATATTGCTAAACTTGTCTATTAAGACAGGCACAGGATTTTTAAAGTGTTTGCAGCAAGTGAAACCTTATCTGTTAAAAAATAAAAATATACCCGGTTTGAGAATTTCAAATGAAGAAAGGAGAAGTAAAGATGGCTGATAACATGGCCGTGAATGGACCATTGGAACAGGAAGAGGACACGCAGAAAGACAAGTTTCTTACCTTCTCATTGGGGAAGGAATTCTATGGAATCGAAATCAGGCATGTGACGGAAATTATCGGGATACAAGCAATTACCGAAGTTCCTGAACTCCCTGAATATATCAAAGGGATAATCAATTTAAGAGGAAAGATTATTCCTGTGATGGATATACGCCTGCGATTTAAAAAGATTTTCAGGGAGTATAATGACAGGACTTGCGTAATCGTGATCGATATCAGGGACATATCCATCGGACTTATTGTAGACAGTGTTTCAGAAGTATTATCCATATTGCCGGAAGATATTGTTAATCCACCGGATGTGGGTAAAGGCCTGAGCAATAGGTATATAAAGGGTGTAGGCAAGGTTGGAAATGATGTAAAACTGATTTTGGACTGCAATAAACTATTGGAGGAGAAGGAAATAGACAGTCTGAGCGAGATAGTATAGAGTTTTTCACTAAATTTTAAGGGAGGTTAATAGGATGAAATGGTTTAATAATTTAAAAATAGCGGTAAAACTGTTAACGGGTTTTATTCTTGTAGCATTAATTGCAGGGGTTGTGGGAGTTGTTGCGATTATTAACCTGAAGAATATTGAAAGCAATGATACAACGCTTTATGTAAGTGTAACTGTACCCATATCTCAATTGTCTGAAACTTCTACAGCGTTTCAAAGAACCAGGGTCAATATAAGGGATGCGATATATGCAACCAGTGATAGTGACAGGGATGATTCCCTCTCAAGTCTGGATGAGCGTAAACAGGAAATATCCTTGCTGCTGCCGGAATTAAAAAAAACAATTCTTACAAAAGAAGGGCAGGAGTCATTTACAGGTTTTGAAAATAATCTAAATACTTATTATACGGAACTGGACAAAGCAATAGCATTTTATAAAAGTGGAAATGAAAAGGATGCTATTAGTGCTATGTCGGAAAATGGGAGCCTTGGAATAGCCTCCAGAGCAGTTCAGGATGCTATAGCCCAATTGGATGAAATGAAGCAAACGATTGCATCCGACACTTATGACCAGAACACAGCTGCAGGTGGTACTGCGATCATTACGCTGATTATAGTGGTGGTGGTTGCTATTATAGTAGCAGTCTTATTGGGAATTTTCATCAGTTCGTCCATCAGCAGGCCGATAGGTAAACTGGTACAGGCAGCGGATAAAGTTGCAGGTGGCGATTTGGACATTGAAATACTGATAAGGTCAAGAGATGAGATAGGAATTCTCGCAAAAGCTTTTGAAACGATGGCGAATAATACAAATGATGTATTGTCCAATATAAACTCGGCATCAGGACAGGTAGCATCCGGTGCACGACAGGTTTCCGCCTCCAGTATGGCATTGTCGCAAGGTGCTACGGAACAGGCAAGCTCTGTTGAAGAGCTTACAGCCTCCATTGAAGAAATATCCTCCCAGACCAGACTTAATGCGCAGAATGCGGCTCAGGCCAATGAACTGGCAGAAGCGGCAAAAGATAATGCTGTGCAGGGCAATAACCGTATGCAGGAAATGCTTAAGGCAATGAGTGAAATTAATGAATCATCAGGTAATATTTCTAAAATCATCAAGGTAATAGATGAAATAGCCTTTCAAACGAATATTCTTGCATTGAATGCAGCTGTTGAAGCCGCGAGAGCCGGCCAGCACGGCAAGGGTTTTGCGGTGGTTGCGGAAGAGGTGAGAAATCTTGCAGCAAGATCTGCAAATGCCGCGAAGGAAACCACCGATATGATCGAGGGTTCCATAAAGAAGGTCGAAGGTGGCACAAGAATTGCAAATGAAACAGCAAATGCACTTTATAAAATAGTTGAAGGCGTAGCAAAGGCTGCCGCGCTTGTAAGTGATATAGCAATTGCTTCCAATGAACAGGCTTCCGGAATTGCGCAGGTTACACAAGGACTGTCACAGGTATCTCTAGTGGTTCAGACCAATTCGGCTACTTCCCAGGAAAGTGCCGCGGCAAGTGAGGAACTATCAAGTCAGTCTGAACTTCTGAAAGAACAGGTTGGAAGATTCAAGCTGAAAAAAGAAGGTTCATCCATCAAGGAATACAAAGAATTGAGTCCTGAAATACTGAAGCTGCTTGAAGATATGTCTGATAAGAAAAACACAAGTCTGGACAAAAGGGGAGGAGTTTATACTGAACTGGCTGCTTCAAAACCCCAAATAAGGCTAAGTGATAATGAATTTGGTAAATATTAGGGAACACGGTGCGGGGCGGATATTAAATCTGCTCCGCACAAACACAGGAAAAGGTGGCATTGGTTTATGCACAGCGATGTTGATTATTATAAAATACTTCAGCTTCATTACCTTGCGGAATCTGAAGTAATAGAAAGTGCATATAAAAGATTGGCGAAAAAGTATCATCCCGATATCAGCAAAAACCGGGACTCAGGCAGGCTGATGCAAAAGATCAACCGGGCATATGAGGTTCTGGGCAATCCTGATAAAAAACGGCAGTACGATCTGAGTTACAGGGATCAATTGAATAAGACATATGGGAATGATGACGAACGAAAAAATGTGTATAGAAAAAATGAAAGACTGTATTCAGCTGCAAAATTCATACTTGATGAATATTTCAGGAACATAATGGAAAGTAATTTTGGCTATTGCTATGAATTAATCTCAAGTATCGACAAACAAAATATACCCGAAAAAGATTTTATAACCTGGCAGAGCGCTGTGTCAAAGATTATTCACTTAACCGAATACGATTGCAGGATATATGGAATACACAGGAATAAACTGTTTAATGGGCATAACCTTGGTGATGCCGTGGAATTTATTGTAAATACGGTAGAATACAATGCTGTTATGGATATTGTAGAAAACAACAATGTTACTAAGTTTACTGTACTGGAAGAGGGTAAGTGGCGGGTTATTATCGGACATGAAAAGCTGCAGCCGTACATTAACAAGTGTAAAGAATTGAGTGGTATCCTTGCAGCAAAATCCGTACTAAATGAAATGATTGAAGTGAATAATAAGGTTGACAATCTGACCGGTTTGTTGAATCGGCGAGGCGTTATTGAAAGAATTAAGAATGAATTTCAAAGGTTTGTCAGGTATGGTAATGTGTTTTCCTTAATCAGATGTGATATTGTTTTCACTAAAATACTCAATTGCAATGATGAAGATGATTTAAAAGAGCATATGGTTATATTTGCAGGTGAGTTACTGTCGAAAAATTTAAGGAAGCTTGATGTTGTGGGAAGATGGGGAGAAAAATCTTTTCTGGTTTTACTCCCCGAAACCGGGCAGATATCCGCTAATAAAGTGATTCGGAAAATTAGAAGAATAATGTTAGCTGAGAAAATGCTATATAAAGACAAGATCCTGAATTTATCTGCTAAATTTGGAACCGTGGAATATGAATCTGCAATGGAAGAGTCACCGGATAGGATTTGCAGCCGAATTAACTGATAAAAACACAACATGAGCAGGTGATGGTAATGCATGCAATTACAGAAAAAGAATTTAAAAAGCTGGCAGATTATATAAAGGTCAATTACGGTATCTATTTAAAGGATGAAAAAAAGTCTTTGATATCGGGAAGACTTCATAATGTGCTTCTTCTTAACAATTTTGATAGTTTTTCCGAATACTATGAGTATGTTATTTCAGATAAGACGGGTGATGCTGTAACAACGCTTGTTGATAAGATCACAACCAATCATACTTTCTTTATGAGGGAAGCCGATCATTTCTACTACTTCAGAGACAAGTTTCTGCCTTATTTTGCCGGTTCTTTGAAAGAAAAAGATCTGCGTATATGGAGTGCCGGGTGTTCTTCCGGAGAGGAGCCATACACGCTTGCAATGATCATTGATGAGTTTTGCGGGAAAGAAAAAATGTTGTGGGATGCTAAGATATTGGCTACGGATATTTCAGGGAAGGTGCTCGAAGCTGCAAAAAAGGGCGAATACGGCAATGAAGCGATTGCTGCAATTCCTGTTGCATGGAAAATGAATTACTTTAAAAAAATTAACGATGAAAAATCTGTCATTGCCGATAAGATTAAGAATGAAGTGATTTATAGGAAGTTTAACCTGATGGATGAAGTCTTTCCGTTTAAAAGAAAGTTCCATGTAATATTTTGCAGGAATGTGATGATCTATTTTGATGATAGGACAAAGAGGGAATTAGTCAATAAGTTCTACGGGTTGACTGAGCCTGGCGGATATTTGTTTATAGGGCATTCAGAGTCGCTCAACCGTGATGACACAAATTATAAATATCTCATGCCGGCTGTTTACAGAAAGGATTAGGGCAGAATGAAAAAAAATAAGGCTCTTGTTGTTGATGAGAGTATCGTGTTTAGGGAAGTGCTGGCAGGAGGAATTTCTTCCGATGTGTTTGATTAAGAAACACCCGGATATTTGATTTGTCAGGCGGCGGAATATAATAATATGAGGTGGGTATAAAATGATAAGTTGGAGTGAAAGTTTTTCAGTTAAACATAAAGGTATAGATGAGCAACATAAAAAGCTGATAGGTATTATAGAGGAAGTTGTTTCTCAAATAAGTGAAAACCATTTTAGTTTCGTAAATTTATTGGAATTGGTAAATAACCTTGACAATTATACTGAAGAGCATTTGTCATTTGAAGAAGCCTTTATGAAAAAATATTCTTATCCTGAAACGCAGGAACATATACGGCAGCATGATGAATTGAGAAACAAGATGGAAGAGCTTAATTTGTTTAGCATAGAGAAAGCGGATAAATTTTATAATGATATGCTTGTATATCTGGTAGAGTGGTTGTCAAAACATATTATGCACACAGATAAAAAGTTAGGTTTGTTTCTTTGCCAAATGAATGGAAAGCAGCTTAGTAATTAATTGCCTTGCACGAGTACTTATATATCCAGTAACTAAAATATTTTATATGATAGCATATAAACAAGAGCTGCTAATGGATTCATGCCCGATATGCGGTAACAAAGTCAACTTTTTTTGTCTGTTTATGAACTCCCTTACATGGTTCCCTATCATTATTTATTCCCAATTTCAATCAAATTATTTGCAAAGCAAGTTTTGCAATAAAATCTGCAGATTCATAGTAACTGTATTATGCTGCTAAGTACTTAATTTTGAAGGAAATGTGTTGATAATATTATAATGACTTTTTGGTTAAGAAAGATGGTATACTAGAAAATTACTGGGTAAAAATTAACGACGAAATAAGGGGAAGATATAAATAATGACATATCTTGTTTTAGCAGCAATTTCTACTCTAATCACCTTAACACTTTCCATTTATACATTTTATACATATAAAATTCGAAAAATGAAAAGTGCTTTGATCTTTTCATTACTTATGTTATTTATAACTATTTTTACAGCAGGCTCTTTTTTAGAATTAGCGGCCGAAGATTTAGCAATCGCACTTTTTTGGACGAATATTTGTCAAATTGGTTATTTGGCTGGCATCATCATTTTTTGGATCGTTTTCAGACGCCGGCTTTTTAATATTATGCCAGTTGCGAGAGATAAGATTATGGAAAGTATCAAAGAGGGTATAATCATAATAGATAACTTTGGAAAGGTTATGGACAAAAACATAGCAATTGATGGATTTATCAAAGATATTAGCAGTTCCGAATACGATATAATTGGTAAAAATATTAATAAGCTATTTATAGATTGGCCTCAATGGTTATCTGCTTGTATGAATTTGCAGGAAACTGAATTTGAAGTCAATTCTTCTCCAAGGGGGAAGAAAAGGTTTTATCGTGTGAAAGTATATCCTTTGCGTGCAAGAAGCACCAAAATATATGGAACGGTTTCCATAATTTGTGATATTACCATAGAAAAAATTAAAGAAAAGCAGATGGTCTTATCTTTTGAATTGAATAGAAAGTACATAATTAAGCAAGCCAAGAAATTAAGTGAAAATGAAAAACAGCTTGAAACTATTATAGAAAACATGTCGGATCATTGTGTCGTTGTGAATAGAGAAGGTAAATACACTAAAGTAAATAAAGCTGCGAAAGATTTTATGCCCGAGTTGAAGGTGAATAAAGTAGGAGATTGGCTCAAGGCTGCAAGCTATCTTGACGCTCAGGGGGGAAATCTTGAAACGAACGGTATACCAGCATCAAAGGTACTCAATGGAGAAAAATTTGAAAACTACAGGATAATGTTCAAAAGGGGTATGGAAGAAATATATTTTGATACAAATGGGACTCCTGTTTATGATGATAATGGTAACTTATTATTCGGTGTTATCTGCAGCCATAATGTAACGGAGCATGTCAGACTGAGTATGAGTTTGGAAAGCAGGTGGAAGGAATTACAAAATGCTTTTGAAAACATGAGCGATATAATCCGAGTCATAAATAAGGATGGCACGATTAAATTCTCAAATAAAGTAGCTAGAGAATATTTTCCTGACAAGGAGATCAATGTTCCAGGTGATACCAATACAGTTATACGATTTTTCAACATGAACGGAGATGAAATTCCCGATTCAAACTCACCGATAAACAGAGCATTGAGAGGAGAGCAAATTCTTGCAGAAAGAACAAAACTTACATGTGGAGAAAGAGTCAGATATAATAGTATTAGTTGTACACCTATATATGCAGAAAATGGCCTGATTGAATATGTAGTATTAAGTGCTCGTGAAATTACTAATATAGTAGAAAAAGAGAACATAATCAGAGAGCAACAGGAACAATTGCTAAAAGCCGAAATTGAAAAAAATAATGCTTTACAAAATGTAATAGAAAAGATGAATGCAATAACACAACTTAAAGAGCAGAATTCTCTAAAAGACAAACTGCTCACTATTGTAACTCATGATATTCGGAGCCCCATGGCTGCGATGGTAACTTTGATTGAACTTCTGAACGGAGAGAAAGATCATTTTAGTGAGGATATTATCGAAATTATTGATGCAGTGAAGGAGCAGATCAATAATACATATAATATAATTGAGAACTTGTTGAATTGGCTTAAAAGCCAAATGGATGGCCTGGTTTGCAATCCGTTAGTATGGGATATTTCCAGGATTATTCAGGAAGCAGCTAATTCTTATTCTATAAATGCGAAATCTAAAGATATACGAATAACCACAAATACAGTTGAGGGCACGAATGTTTTTGCCGATAAAGAAATGCTCGAATTGGTTCTTAGAAATCTTCTTTCAAATGCCGTAAAATTTACAGCCATTGGCGGTATGATTTCAATTCAGGCTTTTGAATCAGAAAATGAGATAATAGTTGCAGTCAAAGATACCGGTGTGGGTATTGATTATGATAAAGCAAAAATGCTTTTTAGTCAGGAACATATTTTTTCAAGTGCAGGGACAGCCGGAGAAAGAGGAGTGGGACTCGGACTATTGATTTGCAAGGAATTTGTACAGCATAACGGAGGTAAAATATGGGTAGATAGTATACCGGGGAAAGGAAGCACTTTCTATTTTTCTTTATTTTCTGCAGGTATAAACAATTAATAGGAGCTGAATGAAAAAACTACTCAATCCGACATTATATTTGCTTGGGTGATATTCATGGTTAGGCTGTTTCAGTTCACACCTGAATATTATGTTCGCTGATAAGGAAATGTTGAATATTACTTTTTATGGAATCTACTTTACAATAAGGTGTTAAAATGAAAGTAATTCTTGTTGATGATGAAAAATCCATGCTGCTTATTATGAGAAAAATGATTTCCAATATTGCAGAAATTGATGTTGTCGGATCATTTCAAAGCGCAGGGGATGCCTATAGATTTATAAAAGAAAACAAGGTGGATATGGCTTTTGTAGATATCATTATGCCGGAAGAGAGTGGACTTGATTTTGCCAGGAGAGTTACAACGGAAATAGTAGATATTGCTATTGTATTTATGACCGCTCACAGGGAATTTGCTCTGGAAGCTTTTGATGTACATGCATTTGACTATATTATAAAGCCGATTTCACAAGCAAGATTGGAGAAATCCATTCAAAGAGCAAAGCAAAGATATATTTGTTTACAACCCGTCAGAGAGGATCGTAATTTAACCAAACTGTCAGTGTACTGCCTGGGGAACATGGAAGTTATAAGTAAAGAAGGTGCCCTGGTTCATTTTAGCTCTTCTAAAAGCTGCGAATTGCTGGCTTATCTGATTTTTAAGAATGGAAAATTTGTTTCGAAGTGGAGAGTAATGGAAGATGTTTTTCGTGGAATGCCACCTCAAAATGCAGAAACATATCTTAATACTACTATTTACAAATTGAGAAAAGCTTTAGAACCCCATGGAATGAAATCAGTGATTATATCTGCCAATGAAAGTTATAAAGTTGACATCAAGAATATGTACATTGACTTTATAGACTTTGAAAAGAGAATTACTTTATTCCCTGATTGCAATGAGTCCAATTTGAAAGATATTTTAGAAATAGAGAGAAATTTTGCCGGAGAGCTTTTTGGAGAGAAAGATTACTATTGGTGTTTGCCTGAAAAAGAAAGAATTTCGGAAATGTATTGGAGCTTTGCCAAAAACCTGGCCGGTTATCTAGTTGAAAGTAATCAATTAACTGCGGCAATACAGGTTCTGAAAAAGTTGGCATATAAAAATGAACTTGATGAAGATATAAACTGTCTCCTTATCAGAGCATATGCTGCTCAGAGAGATAGAGTCTCCATGGAAAGACAGTACATGCGATATAAAAAGGTGCTCCAAAGAGAATTGGGAGTGGCGCCGGGAAATATGGCATTTAACTTATATAATACATTTATTAAATCATTAAAATAAGATGACTATACTGTCATAATTCTGTCAGATAAAATTGATAAGATATACTTTTATGATATCAGTCGGATTGATAAGTTTTTAAAAGGCAAATCCCGTACATTGTTTGGAAGGATAAAAATGAAAATGGACAGGGAAAGCATTTCAATGAGGATGATAATTATCATATCTTTTATTGTGCTTATGATATTAACGATCAGTATCATATGTATTACTCTATTCTCGAATTGGAGAATATCTACAAACAATGTCATTTTAGAAATGGAGAATGACGCAGGTAGAGATATCATGGATAAAATAGTAACATTCGTTAATATTCCTTTATATGTAAATGAAGTGAACCATAGACTAATAGAAAATAAAATTGTAGACATAGATGACAAGTTTGAACGTGAAGTTTTTTTTGTTGGAGTAATGAAATCAAATAATGAAGAAGTATATAGTTTTAGCTATGGCACCGAAAACGGTGAATACTATGGAGCACGCCGCAATGAGAAAAATGAGATTGAGATTATGAAAAACGATGCGACAACCGGCGGGAATTCATGGTATTATTCTGTAACTAAGGACTTGACTGCAGGAAAGCTCACATTGGAAGCCGGGAAATTTGATCCACGTACCAGAGACTGGTATAAAATAGCGAAAGAAAAAAAGAGACCCGTATTTTCTCCTATATATAAACATTTTGTTATGGATGATTTAACTGTTTCAGCTGCCTATCCAATTTATAATGAAAATGGAGTACTGCAAGGGGTCTTGGGAACACATATTATTCTTTCAAAAATAAACAGTTTTTTAAAAGAAATTATGAAAGATAAAAAAGGTGTCGCTTATATTATAGAGAAGGATACGGGAGAGCTTATTGCAAATTCAATGGAGATGCCTAATTTTAAAACGCTTGCGGATAAAAATATCAAAAGAACAGCAATTAGTGAAATAGATAATATGTCCATAGTAGAGGCATATCAAAGCTATATAAAAAATTCAAATACTGATTTTATCGTAAAAACTGAAAATGACCGTCTTCATATAAATCTAACGAATTATAAAAATGAAGGTTTGGATTGGCTAATTATAACTGCTATTCCTGAAAGCCTGTTTACTGCTGAGCTTACGAAAAGTATTCGTATTTCAATATTATTGTCGATTATCGCATTAATAATATCCATAATAATTTATATGAAAAGTACAGAGGTAGTTCTAAAGCCTATATATAATTTAATCAGGACAGCAGAAAAATTCACTACGGGAGATTTATTGCAAAGAGCTACAATATTCAGGAACGATGAAATTGGAAAATTATCAAAAGCATTTAACAAGATGGCAGATGAATTATGTGCACTGATCTGCACTCTTGAAGAAAAAGTAAAAGTGAGAACAGAAGAATTGGAACAGGCCAACATGGAATCGCAAGCTGCGAAGTTGGAAGCAGAAAAGGCAAATCAGGCAAAGAGCCTTTTTCTTGCCAGTATGAGTCATGAAATCAGAACGCCGATGAATGGAATTTCAGGATTTTTGCAACTTATGGAGAAAACAGAGTTAAACAGTGAACAGAGGGAATTCATGTATATCATAAAAACTTCTACAGATACTCTGAATGCAGTAATTAATGATATACTTGACATTTCAAAAATCGAAGCGGGCAAAATGAAACCTGAGAGTATTCTATTTGATATTCGCTCATTGATAGAAACTACTGCAATTTCATTTTCTACTAAAGCAGAAGAGAAAGGACTTGTACTTCATGTGCTCATTAACCCGGAAATTCCATGGCTTGTTATCGGTGATCCGACAAAACTAAGGCAGGTTATCAGTAATTTTGTGAGTAATGCTTTAAAATTTACGGATAAAGGCCAGGTGTCTGTTGAAGCACGCTTAAGCAAACAGACGGATGAGACTTCTGAAATATTATTTATTGTAAAAGACACTGGCAGCGGTATAACTGAGCAAGAGATAGGAAAGCTTTTCAGACCATTTACACAAATTGACTCATCTACTGCAAGAAAATCTGGCGGGACCGGACTTGGTCTTGCTATATGCAAAAGTTTCGTGGAAATGATGGGTGGGAATATAAATGTTTACAGTGAAAAGAATACAGGAACTACTTTTACTTTCACTGTTACTCTTAAAAATGATATGGGTAATAAGATTTTAATCCCGGCTAAAAATTCAATTCTGGAATGTAAAGAGGAAATCAATTATGATAGTAATCTAAAAATATTATTGGTGGAAGATACAAAGGTGAATAGGTTATTATTTATAAAACTGCTTAAAATGAAAGGCCTTAGTTGTGATATAGCGGTAGATGGACAGGAAGCTGTCAGAATATGTGCCGATACCTGCTATGATATTATTTTTATGGACTGCCAGATGCCGGTGATGGATGGTTATGAAGCGACAAGACAGATACGTGGGGCGGAAGGGAACGGAAAACATACGGTGATTGTCGCTATGACCGCTTATGCTATGAATGGGGATGAAGAGAAGTGCCTGGAAGCAGGGATGGATGCATACCTGAAAAAGCCAATTATTTTTGAGCAGGTAATGGAGATATTGAAGAAATATGGAAAGGCTGCAACTAGTCAGAACATGAGAACAGGGGGCATAAATGACTATTCCGGAATTGTTCTTGCGCTTATGAATGAGTCGGACTTCGATAAAGCGACCTGTGAAGAAATTTTGGATGAATTTTATCTGCATGCCGATAGTCTGATCAGTGAAATTAAAGTGTGTATCAGCACAAATGACTTTCAGGGTGCAGGCATCCTTTTACATCAACTAAAAGGTTCCGCCGGAAATGTAAGGGCGAAGGAGGTAAGCAAGTGTGCATTGGATGCAGAAGAGGCAATGGGAGCTATCGATAAAAAATTGTTTTACCGTTTAATAGATAGACTTGAAAAATTAATAGCTGCACTAAAAGAAAATGGTGAGTTAGGATGTTGAAATTATGACAGGAAATATTATGATTATTGATGATTCTCCTATAGATAGAAAAATCATACGGCAGATTCTTAAGAAAAAGTTACTGGAAATCAATCTGTTTGAAGCAGAAGATGGGCTGAATATTAACGAAAAGCTTGTAATAAACAATATACATATGTGCATTTTGGATATTATGCTGCCGATGAAGGATGGATTTCAGATTTTGGCTGATATGAAAGAAGATCTCCGTTTAGCAGATATGCCGGTCATTGTTTGTACGGGCCTTGACGATAAGCAGGCTATTGAAAAAGCGCTAATACTTGGAGCGTATGACTACTTTTCAAAGCCATTTAGTGAAGACGCCATGAAAATATCTTTACCTTTGAAGGTTAGGAATGCGATAGAATTTATGAAAAGAAAAGAGGAAATCATCTATTTAAGCTATCATGATAAATTAACCGGTCTTTATAATAGAAGATTTTATGAAGAAGAGATAAAAAGACTGGACAAAGAAGAAAACCTTCCCATTTCCATAATTATGGGAGATGTAAACGGCTTGAAGATTACAAATGATATTTTTGGGCATGAGGCAGGCGACAGGTTACTCAAAAAAACTGCAGACATATTAAAAAGTGTATGCAGGAAAAATGATATTATGGCCCGTACCGGGGGAGATGAGTTCTTAATAATCCTGCCCGGAACTGATGCGGAAGAGGCCGGAAAAATTGTTGACAGAATAAAGGGAAAGTGCATCAGAGGAAAAGAAGATCCTGCCAGACCAAGCGTTTCAGTGGGATTTTCTGTAAAAAATAGCATGGATCAGGATATTAGTGCGATTTACAAAGCAGCAGAGGACAAAATGTATAGCATAAAGCATATGGAAAATGAAAGCACAATAAATTCCATAGTGTCCCTCCTGAGAAAAACCTTATATAAACATACTCTTGAACCTGAAGAGCATGATTATCTATCACTTATTGAGCATATTCGGGAAGGTCTTTCTTCATATGCTATGATCAGTGATGATGAAGGAAAGTCTGGCGGTGGTATAAAACCTTATGGCTAAAAGCATTAAATTGTTATGTCTTCAAATCCATAAGGAATTAATATTGTACAGTGTAAATGTAATTTGAGGGGAGGGTATTTCTGAAAGGCAGCTTCCCGTCATAATACCGTCAGAACTGCTTGATACTATATTGTTATGAAAAATATATATTTGTTGGCTATAGTTCTTTTGAATTACCCTTAATGGGAGTGAATAAATGCTTAATGATGATTTGGAAAATCTGCAAAGAAAAATTAATGATATGATCATATCAGAAGGGATTGATTCTGATGAACTTCTCAGGTTGAGCCGGAAATTGGACATGCTTATTGTAAGATATATGTGGGGAAATAGGGAAAAAACCGACAAAGACATGACCTGTAAATGAGAATATAGGATATCAATAAGATTAGTGAATAAGTATATGAGGTTATTTAGATGCTCATAAATATATTAAAACTGAAAAAAGCAATTATAACAGGAATAGTTTTAATTTTACTAGAGTTAGCTTTGATAAATAATATATATGCAGAAGATAACAAAGAGCAAAAAAATGTTTTGATAATTAATTCATATAATCAAGGTTTTGCATGGTCTAAAGACATAACTGACGGTGTTATCGATACCATGAATAAAAGTGGTGTTAATCCGGACACTTTTGTTGAGTATATGGACTGGAAAAGCTATCCTACTGACGAAAATTTACAGTATCTTACGGATTATTTTAAATATAAGTACCAAAACAAGAGTATTGACATGCTTATTACTTCTGATGATGCAGCTCTTGAGTTTGCATTAAAGAATAGAGAAAGCCTGTTTTCCAATGCTCCTGTAGTTTTCTGCGGAGTAAATCAAAAAGGTGTAATTAAAATTACGGATGGTTACAAAAATTTTACAGGAATTCTTGAAGAGATTGACCCGACGGATACTGTAAAAATGGCTTTAAGCATTAATCCTTCCTTGAAAAACGTATATGTTCTATTTGACAATTCGGAAAGTGGAGCATCTACTGGTGAAATTGTCATAGATAAAATAAAGAAGGCGAAGATGAATTTAAATACGATCCCATTGAACAATTTGTCCTATGAGGAATTAATCAAGAATGTTAGAAGTTATGATATGGATAGTATTATTCTTTTTACTACGTATTACAGTGATGTTAATGGTAAAATAGTTGAGCTCGAAAAGGTGGCAAGAGAAATCAGCAGGAATAGTAGTGTTCCAGTATATCACCTATATGATATAGGTTTAAATAACGGTGCGTTTGGCGGGGTTATGACAGGTGGCCGAATTCATGGCGAAAGTGCGGCAAAGGTAGCTTTGCGGATACTAGGCGGGGAAAATCCAAATGATATTCCAATTATTTCGCCGAAAGCTGTGAGAAAAGTTTTTGATTTTCAACAATTAAAAAGATTTAATGTATCATTAAATAAAATTCCAAAAGACAGTGAAGTTATAAATAAGCAGTTTTCTTTTTTCGAGTCATACAGAACACTTGTTATAAGCGTTCTTGCCGCTTTCATTATATTGGTATTCTTTGTTTGCAGCTTACTGTTTTATATTGGACGAATAAAGAACATCAAAAAGAACCTTTCAGAGAGCCATGAGGAACTTACTCAAGTATATGAAGAACTAGCGGCATCGGATGAAGAGTTAAAACAGCAATTTGATGAAATATCATATGTACAGGAAAGACTGACCAAGAGTGAAGAAAGATTCAGGCTTGCAGCAGACGGATCCAATGCTATTATTTGGGATGTCGATATGTTGAATATGCAATACCAATTTTCAGATATGTGGTATGTATTATTAGGTTATGAAAAGAATGAAATAGATGAAGCTAACGGTGGATGGAGGACAATCATCCACCCTGATGATTGTGCATATGCGGATAAATCCAGAAATATGCACCTGGATGGGAAAACACCATTTTATAATTGTGAATATAGGATGAGAATGAAAAATGGTGAATATAAATGGTTTAATGTGAGGGGAAAGGTTTTGCAGGACAGCAATGGTAATAATGTCAGGTTTGCAGGGTCAATGATTGACATAAGCGAAAGGAAAGAATATGAAACAAAGCTGCAGGATAGTTACCATGAACTTGAAGCAACCTATGAGGAATTAACAGCGGTTCAGGAGGAATTGAGACAGCAGTATGATGAGATATTGGTCAACCATGAAAGGATTAAAATTACAGAAGAAAGGTTGACGCATCTTGCATATCATGACACATTAACCGGATTACTGAACAAAACTTCTTTATATGAAAATTCTCACAAGTCAGTTTTCTTTTATCATAATGTAAAAGCAGCTTTACTGTTTATTGATATGGATCATTTTAAGTATATTAATGATACAATGGGACACGCATTTGGCGACCAATTGATAATAAAAATTAGTGAAAGACTGACTACACTGCTAAATGAGAATTGTTCTATTTATAGACTTAGTGGTGATGAGTTTATAATCATACTGCAAAATATCAGAAGTAAAAAAGATGCAGAAGTGTTTGCATCTCATCTACTGACAGGCTTCAAGAAAGAGTTTAATATTTTAAATAGTGTGTTGTATATTAGCTTAAGTATCGGTATATCTATGTATCCAGAGCATGGAACAGATATCGATGAATTGCTCAAGTACGCTGATATCGCTATGTATAGAGCGAAAGAGACAGGCAGAAACAACTATGTTGTTCATAATCAGCTAATGAATGAAGTTTTTATTGATAGAGTAAATATAGAAAGGAACCTGCATGCAGCCCTGGAGAAAAAAGAATTTGAAATACATTATCAACCACAGTTGGATTTAAAGTCAAACAAGATAACAGGATTCGAAGCTCTGTTGCGTTGGAAAAGCCCGGAACTGGGTTATGTTTCTCCATTGAAATTCATAAAGGTAGCAGAGGATACTCACCTGATTATACCATTGGGAACCTGGGTTCTGAAAAACGCATGTGCTTTTTTGCAGAAACTGCACAAAAAAGGTTATATGGATTTGTCTGTTTCTGTTAATATATCCATGTTACAACTCTTGCAGACGGATTTTAATGATTTGGTTATAAATGCGTTGGAATACTTTGCTCTTAAGCCTGATGATCTTGAATTGGAAATAACAGAATCAATATTAATGGAATCTTTTGAAACCATCGGATCGAAATTGCAGAAACTAAGTGAGCAGGGGGTCAGGATCGCGTTGGACGACTTTGGTAAAGGCTATTCTTCCTTAACTTACTTAAAACAATTACCTATTTCAACATTAAAAGTCGACAAATCATTTATTGATAATATTTCTGATGAAAATGATAAAAAATCATTAACAGGACATATTGTTACAATAGGTAAAAGTATGGGAATGTGTGTAATAGCTGAAGGGGTGGAGAGTGAAGAGCAACTAAAGTATTTAGTAAAACATGACTGCGATAAAATTCAGGGATTTTTATTTAGCAAACCTCTTACCGAAAACGAATTAATCAAGCTAATTGATATGAAGCAAGTATGAATTTGTGATTGCGAAATGTTGTACAACGAACTACTGAAATCGAAATTTTACTAGTCGGGATATAGTTCTCACCCACCTGTCAGCACTCATGCAGGTGAAGGCGGTACAGGGACAGGTGCAGGTGGAGTTACAGTTGCGGCAGGCGTTGGAGTTGCCGGAGTTACAGTAATGGCAGGCACTGGTATTGGCGTAGCTGGGGCAGCTACAGCGGCAGGTGCCGGTATTGGGACTGGCGGCATAACTGTAACAGCTGCTGCGTGCTTTTTATACTCATACAGGTTTTCAAAATTTGGTCGTGTTGCAGTATCCATAAGGTACGCTGAGGCCTGGGCATCCTCGACTCTGTTATCATTTAATACTTTGATGATTCTTTCACTGTTGCCTATCCCGATCCCATGACCGTAATAATTGCCGCCGCTTAAGTCTATTGTGTTTTCTCCCTGCCATTCGGGAGTCAGGGGATTTACGTCAGGATTCTTGAAATATCTGCAGTCGCCGGGTAAATAATCCATAAGCTTCCGATAGGTCACAATCCCCATAAGTTCATCCATCTGCATCCAGTTCATCAGGGTCAATTCTGTGAAGGCTGTGTTGAATAGATTTTCACCGAAGGACTCCAGTACGGCGGCGTAAAAGATGATGACAATGGCGGTTGCACATTCTGTGGCATACTTCCGCATATTTTTGAAAATATCACGGATGCCGTCCGAAGCCTTAACATTCTTCTTCAACTCAAACCCGCCGTCTTCCCTGCGTATCCAGAAATCTTCGTTGCATTTTGATTCATGAAAGGTTCGGAATCCCAATCGGCCTCTGTACAATTCCATGGAAGCCTTGATGATGTTTCTTCTCATTCCCGTCTCGAATAATAGTTCGTCTTCAGAAGCGTATACATAGGTTCTGCTGCTTTTTGACAGCTTTTCTACGATCTCGCTTTCTACGCTCTCCAAGGGGTATTTCTCCAAAAACTTCTTCAGATCCAATTCGGCGCCTGCAATCTTAATCATGCCAATCCTCCCATATAACGCACTGCCAGGTTTTCCTGGCTTGCCAGAGGAAGTTGTATCCAATGGGTCCACTGGCGGAAATTCGATCTGTAAAGCATATATGAAAAATCTGCCAGTATTCTGCGCGAATTTTCAGGAAGTTCTTCAAAATGCTTGATCAACTCATTTTCAAAGGGATTCAATATGGACAGCAGTTCGCCATCTCCAGCTGATACAGGACGGCAGAGGTATTTTGCATTCCATTCCACGGCATAGAGCAGAGGATGGCCGCTCAGGTGGAGGCTTTCACCCGTATAATAAAGGAATGGTAAATTCTTCTGCAGCCATGTCATAGCCTTTGCATGGACTATACTCATCGGCACATTGGAATTTTCACGAATGCAGGGTATGAAACAGAGAAGTCTTTTCGCAAGCCCGACATCTCTGCTGTCTGTGGAAATAAGCCGTTGTGTTATTAATGTGAGGCTTTCCGGTTTCCGTGCTTCGAAGAAGGCCCAAACCAGCTCATGTATCAACTTGCCGCTTCTGTTTTTAATGAATATCATTTCTGCAATTTCAGGAAGCAGATCCGCATCGTGAAAGCTTCTGGTCAGAAGAGCAGCTGTATGTTCCATGATCTGATCATAGACATCGCCGAGCTCATCTTCGTCAAATCCGGTCTTCAGCATCCACCTGAGTGCAGGACATGTGCTGTCTCCATCGGATCGCATCACAGCTTCCGAATGGCGGACGGCCCTTCCGGACAGTTCCGGTATTATTTGCAGCGCTTTGCGGTATAGCGGATTGAGTGCTTTATCAACCTGCGGACTGGAGCATTCATACCTGAGTTGATATAATGTACCAAACTTCATATATTGATCATTTATCAATTCCAGCGCTTTTTCCCTATCTTTTTTCAACAGGTTGCTATAAAAATTTCTCAATCCATCCATTCCATTGCAGGACCTGACATTATCGAGCAGGCTCAGTGGGTTGGCAGGCATATGGTTCGCCTCCGAACGAGGTTTATCACTACCATTATATTGATTCAAAGGGATTTTGCGACTTGTCCTGTCAACTTACCTGAAGTATAATTGGTGTTATATTTTTGTTAAATTCATGTTAAGATTCGGGGCAAATCAGATGCGATTACGTAAGGATGTACTTATGCTTGCGCTGCCTGTATTGGCAGAGCAGGCTTTTATAATGGTAATGGGCGTCGTAAACACCATCATGGCGGGGCGATTGGGCAAGGAAGCTGTTTCGGCAATTGGCATGGTAGACTCCATTAATAATATCTTCATCTCGTTCTTCTCGGCTCTTGCCATAGGCGGAACGGTTGTAGTTGCACAGTACTATGGACAAAGGAATACCCGGAAGGCAAATGATGCCGCCAGACATACTGTTTATGCCAGTCTCCTGATATCGCTGTGCATTACGATAGCTCTTCTGGTTTTCAGAAACAGCATTGCCAGGCTTCTTTTTGGCGCTGCAGAGAGGGCGGTGATGGACAATGCGCTGATCTACCTGAAGATAACACTGTTTACATATCCGCTGATCGCATTGACTTCAGTTGGCTGCGGTGTCCTCAGAGGGGCGGGTGACACCCGGACGCCCATGAAAATCACGATCTTCATGAATTTTCTCAATATCGTATTAAGCTACATTTTCATTTATGGAATCAATATACAAAATAGCCATTTTGATATAAACATACCGGGCGCCGGTGTAAAGGGGGCAGCATATGGAATTGCCGTAGCACGCACCGTTGGGGCGCTTCTGATATGCTTTGTCCTGCTGAACGGATCTAAAATAATCAAACTCAGGATTGAGCGTCATTTTAAACCGGACTGGAACATTCTGGCTTCTATATTTGGTATCGGTTTTCCGGCAAGTATGGAGTCACTGCTTTTTAACGGAGGAAAGCTGATTACCCAGATTTTCATCGTGGGAATGGGAACAGCATCTATTGCCGCCAATACGATCGCGGGTTCGGTGTTCGGCCTGATCAACATTCCAGGTACGGCACTCAGTATCGCGGCGACAACAATGGTCGGACAGTATATGGGCAGAGGCGAAGGGGAAGAGGCAAAGGGCGTTATCATCTATTTGACAAAGATAACCTCGCTGTGCATGCTGGTTATAGCTGTGGTAGCATTCCCCCTGGCAAAATTGCTGGTCTCGGCATATACGACGAATACGGACGTCATCCCCATAGCTGTCAGCGTGATCAGAACATCGGTAGTTTCCATGCCACTGCTATGGGCACTTTCCTTCCTGGTGCCCGCAGGTCTGAAGGGAGCTGGTGATGCCCGTTATACGCTTCTGGTCTCTGTGATCAGCATGTGGGTATTCCGAGTGACGATGGGTTATGTTCTTGGTGTACCTCTGGGGCTCGGCGTTTTGGGTGTATGGTTCGGCATGTACATCGACTGGGTGGTGAGAGGCATACTATTCTATATCAGGCTCATGCGAGGCAAATGGAAGAATAACATTGTCATCAGGAAAGACCGGATTGTGTCCGACCTGATAGAGTAAAATTAGCATATGGACCACTAAAGCAGACTGCATACCAGTATCGCGTTCAATATGGTAATCAAAGACAGGATGATCCAGCCTGCAGCATTGACACCTGGCTTGTTCGTAAATATCCCCATGATGTCCTTCCTGGCGGTAAGCAGCAACAGCGGGATCACAGCGGCAGGCAGCAGAAAGCTCAGGGAAACCTGACTGAGCACAAGTGCATCCATCGGATTCAAACCTGATAATATGATAAGCATTGCGGGTGCCATCGTGATGATCCGTGTGAAATTATCCGAGAGCTTAAGACCGACAAAGCCCTGCATAATCGTCTGTCCGGCCATCGTGCCGACTGCCGACGATGAAAGGCCGGAGGCTACAAGCGCAAGACCAAAGGCTCCCGCCGACATTGAACCAAGCAGGGGAGACAGGGTTTTATGGGCCTGTTCGATCGTATCAACGATGATACCGTTCCTGAAAAATACGGAAGCCGAGACAAGCACCATCGCACTGTTTACAATAAATGCAATGTTCATTGCAACGATGATATCGATTCGCTCCATTTTGAAGTGCCTTATTTTTCCCTGAACAGTGGTCGCGCCATTCCTGCATTGTACAAGCTGGGAATGAAGGTAGATGACATGCGGCATGACTGTTGCTCCGAGCATGCCCACAGCAATCAGTACAGCATCAGTGCCCGGCAGCGAAGGCAATAGAATATGCATGGCTGCCATGGACCAGTCAGGCTTTGAAAGAAAAACTTCAACGGCATATGCGGCACAAATCACTGCCACCAACATAGTGATAATGATTTCCACAAGTCTCTGCCCATATTTTCCCAGAAAAACGATCAGGAAGGTGAGTACTGCTGTAATGACTCCTGCATAAGCCATCGGAATGTTGAAAAGCAGGTAGAGACCCAGTGTACCTCCGAGGAACTCTGCCAGATCCGTAGCCATGGCTGCGAATTCTGCAAGCACCCACAGCAGCCAGTTTACTCTTCGCGAGAATACTCTTCCACAAAGGCAGGGGAGGCTTTGACCTGTTGCGATGCCAAGCTTCGCAGATAAAGTCTGCAGGAATATCGCCATCAGATTGCTCCACAAAATAACCCATAAAAGGCTGTAATTAAACTTTGAACCGCCGCTGATGTTCGTTGCGAAATTACCCGGGTCAATGTATGCGACGCTTACAATGAAGGCGGGGCCGAAAAATTTCAGGAGACTCTTGAAGCTGGTTTTATCTAAAAGCTTTGAGTGCGTGATTTCTCTGGCGTGTAATAGTTCGGACTTCGGGAGGGTTTGTTGTACAACGCTGTCGTCAAGCATTTTACACCTCTAATAATATTAGTCAGGCCTAACTTTGTTTACCTAATTCACAATATGAGGTGTGTTGTTTTTATGTGAAGGTTAATTACCTTTTTTGCTTATATAGTTTTTTCTGAATTCTTCAAAACTTTGCAAAAATTTCGGATATGAGATGAAAAAACTGTTCAGACAGTCGATATTCTGGAGAGTTCCGACGGTTATATTATGTTCTATCAGCTCTGTTTCGATCAGGATGCTCTCGTCCGCTCCAAGGTGCTTGAGGAACAGCTCAAGTATGTTATGCCGTTCAAGCAGGAATTTTCCTATCTCCCGGCCGCTGTCAGTCATGAAGATGATGCCGTAGCGCTTGTAATCCAGAAGTCCGAGCAAGGTTAGCTTCTGCACCATTTTTGAGGCTGAAGGCGCCTGGACATTGAGCAGTTCCGATAGTGTATTTATGCGGACATAACCTTTAACAAGGCTATTTCGGTATATCATTTCAAGATAGTCCTCCATTGCAGGCGTCAAAAGCCTTTTATTCTGTTCCAGCAGTTGATAACCGCGTACTGTATGGAATTTCCCGGACTCGTCCATCTCAACCTCTGTTTAGGATATCAATAATACAGTATATTCAACGGATTCAAGTTTTATTTTTATTATTTATTTGATACCGGGGCATAAAAAAGAGGCATTATGGTAATTGCCACATGCCTGTGCTGAAAATGTATACTAGCCCAGCCTGCTTTTCAGCGAGTTGAACTTATCTCTGAGAGCCGCATCGGGGTTCCTTTCAAGAGCGATTTTCACAGCAGCGGCGGCATTTGAGTTATCGCCTGCTTTTGCCATTACATTCGCCAGATTATACCAGCTAACCACATCATTTGGATTCCGCTTCAGCTTTCTGATATAATAGGGTACGACCTTACCTTCCAGATAGCGTGTATGATCCAGTTGTTCCAGCTCCAGGCCGTTCCAGCAGACAAGCTCTATATCATATATTTCCGGAGACTCCTCATTCCAGAGTGCCAGGGACGCTCTGGCTGATGTTGATGAACTATGCGGCTTTTGCAATTCCAGAAGTTGATACTTTTTGCTGAATATCTTTTTAGCATTTCCATCAGCTAATGAGTAAGCAAAAATTGTACGGGCACCGGATTTTGGTTCCAGACCGAGAAGCAAAAGGTTCTTGGCATCACCCGCCATATCTGCATTGTTTCTGTAATGAATGCCGTCAAACTCCGGATTGCTTATTTCAGCCAGCTTATACCACTGTACTTCATCCTTTTTAAGTATTATGGTCCTGATCCCCTCAGCGGTCTTAAAGGAAGCGACCAGTTCACTGCGCTTATCACCGTCCAGGTCTGCAAACTGTATTCCATTGGAATTTTCCGGATATTGCGGTTTCAAAAGCCGGGCACCTGGCGGCAAAAAGCTGCTTACCACAGCATTGTAATTAACTTTTTCCTGTTTTGTTGTCAGTTGAGATACGGTATCGTTCAATCCTCTGAACAGCGATTCCATGGTATCCTTCATGGTACCTCTCACGGTGTCCAGATTTGGGAGCTTGAAGGCTGTGTTGCGTTTGGTGGAATCGGATTGATTTCTTCCTGTGTTGATCGGTTTCATTGATTTGAATGCCCCAGAATAATACTTTATACTGCGCCGGAATATTCTGTCAAGCATTTCAAGTCCTGAATCTTTGGGCATCTGCATGTCTATTTCCCCTTCACAGATAATACTCCTATATATTATGCGGCATACTCGGAAAGGTTATATGCCGTAAAAACTTTAACCTCAAGGGGTACTCTGTCAACTCAAATTCCAACTGTTCCGGACTTGACATTATTCTTTCAGAAGTGCCTGCTTAAATGCTTTCTTTACATATTCGACTAAATGCGATAATATATTATATGTGCTAAATTTACATATTTCGGGGGGTATTGTTATGAGTAACGGTCGGCCCACTATTCTGATCTGTGATGATTCCCTGCTTGTAAGGAAGAAGCTGAAAGACTGTCTTGTCGAATGCGGCGACTACAATATTGTTGAAGCTTCCAACGGACAGGCGTCTGTTGAGTTATTTAAGCAACATAAGCCGGATCTCGTTTTTCTGGATATAGTTATGCCTGATAAGAGCGGTATTGAAGCTTTAAATGAAATGATGGCCACAGGCATAAGTGCCAAGGTCATTATGCTTTCCTCTTCCGGCACCAGGAGCAATTTGAAAGCTGCTATGGAAGCGGGCGCTGTTGACTTTATCCAAAAGCCCTGGGAAAAATCCCAAATTGAACATATCATGAAAAATATTTTTTGATTAGGAGAGTGCAAAATGTATAGCCAATACTTTGGACACTATCTTTTAAACAAAGGGCTCATCAAACCGGAGCAACTGGCTGATGCACTTGAATATCAGCGTTCTGTACACCTGAAACTTGGTGTTGTTGCTGTAAATGCAGGAGTAATGACGCCTGACCAGGTTGAAAGCATTCATAATATGCAAAAAAGAGTTGATCGAAGATTTGGTGAACTTGCTATAGAACAAGGCTTTATAAACGAAGAGCAGCTCACTGCATTGCTGGCAACCCAGAAACAGGGCCATCTGATGCTTGGACAAGCCCTTATCGATCGAAAATATTTTACGCTGGAAGAACTTCATTCAGCTCTTGAAAGTTATAAAAAGGAAAGTGGAATATCCTCAAGGCAGTTTAATGTGGTAAAAAGCGATGAAACGCAGGAAATCGAAGAGATATTCATGAATTTCGGTGAGACGATCCTAAGCAAAACCTACAGTGATTATGTTACATTGCTGGTAAAAAATATTATACGTTTTATAGATGATAATCCGGTGGTGGAGATAAACAAGTTAAATGAGGACTATACCGCACAATGGTATGCCTATCAGGAAATTTCGGGAGTTGTCAGCCTTAAAACAGGTATTGCGTGTAGTGAGGATGCATTTATTAAACTTGCAGCAAAGTATGCCCAGGAGGATATCACGGAGGCTGATGAAATGGCACAGGCATCTGTTGGAGAGTTCCTTAACCTCCATAACGGAATATTCCTGGTCAACATGTCAAACAACGGAGTAGAACTTGACATGAAGCCTCAGGATGTTGTTCAGAAACATACTATCAATGGCTCGGACAAGATCTACGTCATTTCCTGCAACATGAATTGGGGCAAGTTCGACTTGCTGATAAGCTGATTTGTCCGGTTGGCAAGTACAAAGACAATGAACAGCGAACAATTTAAAAGAGCTGGAGTGTATTACGCCCAGCTCTTTCTTAATGCCATTTGTGAAACAAACTCAGGATAAGGCTCAAAATGAATTCCAAGCATGCCGATATAGTTGTGCAAATAGTTCTCGCCGTTGGAATGGCGATCACGATCAGACCAAATTTAAATAATTCCGGATGCAAATTTCCACCTCCATAAACTTTATTTGTATCTTTATTTTATTTCATAATTTCTGTAACGAATATGGCTCAAATAATTCAATGGTACATTATGTAAACCCAATAGCCGAGATTTCTATGTATTTGACAATGGTCATGAAATGTAGTTAGATATATAGAAGATTGCTTTGATGCAAGGATAAAACAGTTGGAACAAGCATATAGATAAGATGCAATTGTGTATAGATAATTTGAAAATAGAATTTATATACCGGGTAGTTATTATGAAGAAGCTAAAAAAAGCCTATATTGAAATTACAAACATATGCAATCTTTCATGTGCCTTCTGTCCGGGAACCTCAAGAAAACCTGAGTTTATGAGTGCTGACAGATTTGAGACGGTTCTTGGAAAACTATCCGGTTTGACGGATCATCTGTATCTGCATGTGATGGGTGAACCTCTTCTGCACCCGGAAATAGTACATTTTCTGGAGTTGTGCGGCGAATACGGCTATAAGGTGAATCTGACCACAAATGGCCTGCTTATCCGGGAAATGACAACGGCTCTTATTGGAAGCAGCGCGCTCAGGCAAATGAATTTTTCACTGCACAGTCAGGAAGAGGTTATCGATACGACCAGACTGGATGAATATCTTGAGGACATTTTCAGTTTTGCAGAACTGGCTCTCGAAAAAGGCGGCATTTACATATCCCTCAGGTTATGGAACTTTTCCTCCGGACGTATGGGCGAGCAGTTGACACAGTCAACGACCAGCCCCGAAGATGTGGATAAATATAATGCCTTTGTGGCCCAAAAGCTTGAGCAGCGGTTCAAACCCGGATTCTCCGTGCTGCAGGAGTTGCAGCGGACGAGCAGGCTCAAGCTGCGTGAAGGCCTTTTCCTGAACTGCGCCGAGGTGTTCCAATGGCCGGCTCTGACAGCCGATGAAACCGGGAATGAAGGTTTTTGCCTTGGACTAAGAGATCAGCTCGCTGTGCTTGTGGATGGAACAGTAGTGCCCTGCTGCTTGGACAGTGCCGGCGTTATTAGGCTCGGCAATATATTTAAGAACGATATTTTGGAGATACTTGAAGGTGAACGTGCACGAAGCATTTACGACGGATTTTCGGGAAGACGCGCTCTGGAGGAGTTGTGCAGGAAATGCGGCTACCGTACGCGATTTTCCAAAGAAAATGAACTGATGAGGAGAATTTATGATGAATGAGTGTATTTGCAGCAGTTGTAGAAATCTCAAAGGGGTAGCCGATGATAATGGTGCGGTTGAGGAATTTGAATGCATCTACGGCTATCCGTCGGAAGAGTGCGATACCTGTGAAACGGGCGAATGTGAGCTCACCTGCAGCCATTATCTTTCAGATGATGAGCAGTTGCCGCGGGTTATTGTAAAATGTTCGGTTTGTGGGAAGGAACTGCATCAGGTGTGCAGCAATGATGAGGAAGGCAGCGTTCAATGCATTGACTGCTTTCTTAAAAACTCATAATATATATCGCAAAAAGATTGCTGCTTTAAATATTTATCATTGCATACGGATTTTAAGATTGAATCTTTGTATTTTGGAGGGCTCGGATGTTTCGAACAGTTTTCTGGTACGCAGCAAGCTGGGTTTACCTGGTTATCACACTGCCTGCCCTTACAAGAGTGAAGTATCTTGAAAAAAAGCTCAGAATAAAGGAAAGAGACGAATTTGCCAATAATTTCAGCATGATGCTCGCAAGGGGGATTTTTCGTCTGACAGGCTCTTCAGTCAGAATCACGGGAGTTGGGAATATTCCTGTTGACAGGGCTGTGTTATTTGTCAGCAATCATCAGAGCCATATGGACAGTGCGATCATACACGGTTACATAAAAATGCGGAAAGGCTTCATAGCAGATAAGGAAGTCAGGAATATCCCCATTCTCAGAACCTGGCTCAAATATATGAAATCCGTATTCGTTGACAGGGTAGATATGCGCCATAATGTCCTTTGTATGGAGGAAAGCTTGAGGATTCTCAAGGAAGGCTGTTCCATGGTTATTTATCCGGAGGGAAGGCTTGATGAAGGAAAACAGCTCGGAGAGTTCAGGAAGGGCTGCGTAAGGCTGGCAGTCAAAGCGGGTGTGCCGATTGTACCGCTGACAATGAGAAATTCCCATCTGTTGATGAACAGAGACGGTTCAAAAATAAGGTCGGCTTTCGTGCAATGCATTATTTCCCGGCCTATCGACATAGCTATGATGAAAAGTGAAAAAGAATCAGTAATTATTCAAAAAATACGTAATACAATAGCCGCCAATTTGGTGAAGATGGATGATGTGATGTAACTCTCCTGCTGTCCTGGGAATATCATGTATTAAATGATTATTGGAATCCGGGACAGGAAAAAAGACAATGAATTGTTTCTGCTGTCCCGATCGGGATGGGTGGAGCATATGGTTGGAAGCAGTGCGGCAGGCAAGCGTCTGATTAAGCTGACCGAAGCCTTTAAC
>WSSedL1CaDRAFT_10000381_pt1 | contig 31541 bp, 24 predicted proteins | sample WetSurSL1Cattail_FD_9464 | JGI IMG/M metagenome (IMG submission 9464)
CCAAACCGAATTTTATCCTTCAACTATTGTTCCTCTTTTAAAAGATGAACAAGCCGTTTGAGCTCCTCTTTTTCTTTCAAAAGAAGGGCAACTCTTCTTGAAAGGTCTGAAAAATCTTGGTTGAAAGAATGACGATCCAAGGACCGGAGCTCATCGTCTTCAAGCTCAGGAGCTCGGTTCAGATCTGGAAGCGCGCTATCCATTGCGAAAAGAGGCACCATCCATTCGGAAACAAAAAATGAAACTCCCCAAGTCAAGCACCAGGCTAAGATACAGCGAAATAAAATAAATAAATAAAAGTAGTATATAATAGAATTTTTCTTTAGATGAAAAGATGGAAAGATATTGATCACTTTCTTCTTTATCCTTCTTAAGTAGATCCTTTCACTGTTCAAAGTGTTGAGAAAGCATTTGCTCTTCTCCGCGCTCCTACTTCGCTTCTTCCATTTTTCTTTTTTTTCCTCCTTCGTTACTTGACTGAGCGTAGCGGGCTCCGCGCCCTGGCTTGAAAGCACCTCTTCTTTCTTCCTCTCTTGGCGGTGAGATTCGATGATATGGCTTCAATGTTCTGTTTGAAAGTCATCTACTGGTTCTCAAATGATTTAATAAGCAAAAGTCTGATTGTTGGCCGAGTCATTTGGTCTAGCCCAACCCTTTTTTTTTTTGCAAAAAAGTAGTAGCCTTTGGACATCGAGTCATCACCTTTCTCTCTTTTAGCTGGCTGCTCGACAACTATGGCTTGTAGATTCGCAGAACAGAAGAAGAAGTTCACTCTGACTTGCGCACTACAAAAAGGCAGGCAGCCAACGACTTCGGACGTACTCCGTCTTTCGAGCCTCTGTTTAGCTTCAAAAGAGAAGGCGCTAGTACAACGAACACAGCTTTGGTGCGTCCCACCCCAACTAACTAGTGCTTGACTTGACTCTCCCCCGCGCCCTATCCAATGAATAAGGAGAAGGCCGGCCTATCGATGACCGAGCCAGTCTGATATCCTTTATACTTACCTATAACAACGAGCGAAGTCGAGATGTTGATGAGAAAGGGGCGAGTCTCAAGGCCTGAGAGTGCTCTTTTCAGGCTACTATGCATCCTTACGAATACAAGAGTGGTTTTTTTTGGGTATAGCAGGACTTGAACCTGCGACCATTAGGTTAAAAGCCCAATGCTCTACCAACTGAGCTATACACCCGATTTGACAATCAGGGTTGGTGCGGAAAAGAAAAGAGGGCGGCCTGGCCCCTTTTTTTCTTATCATATCACAAGGGCGCGGCTCCGTATGAGGCTCGTACTGCGGAGCTAGTCTGGGAGTCCTTTCCACTCATTGAAGATTCTATCTACAAAAGAAGGTCAACGGGGGAGACTACAGTAGCTCTCACTGAGACTATCTACGAAAAAGGTAAAGTCGTCTTTCCTAGGGTTCGACCGAAAGGAGCTGTGTTCTATGGTTTGACGTTCTTCCGGTCCAGCACTCTGATAAACGAAGAAAGAGGGGATTCGCGCTACCTCCTACTCCTACAGAAGATCGATTGGCGGGAACCAAAGACGTTGACGATCGATTCCTTATTCAAAATTTGAGTTGTTGCCGACCCTTACATCATCATAAAGAGAATAACGATATCCCAGGAACCAAGCTAGGGATGAATGACTAGCGCTCAAGCCGTTGCGTTACGCGCATCCGTTTTATTGCTTTTCTTTGTTGAACCCTCTACCTCTACGGTCTACCCTCTTTCTCGATATCCCAATTCTAGCGTTCGTTAGCAGAAGTAGAGATAGGGGGAGATAGGATTTCTTACTTTATTTATGTTAAAATGACAGAAGTCCCTATAAAGGGAAGAAGCACATCCTGCACCTTCACCTGCGAAGCGCTACGCTCCTGCTTACGAAAGAAAACTTTCCAAGCTTTCTACTGAAGAAAGACTACTGGGAGTGGGAATAAAGCTCCAGCCCTTAGCCCTTCACTCCTTCAATATCGCACCTACTACAAAAGACTGAACCAAAGAAGGGATGGGATAGACATAGCCATCTCTCCCTCACCCCGAAGCTCAAACTCCGCATCCTGATCCAGATCCAGCTACGGACTTAAACGAGCTACTACGCATCAACGAATTGGGGGAAAGCGTGACGAGGCCTAAAAGAAGGCATAAAAGACTTTCTTTCTTCATCTTCCTAAAGTAGCAGAAGACATGAAAGTCACTAAACTAAGCTTTTTAAAAAAGAAATGTGGGCATAGAAAGTTTTCGGGTACCACAGTGAGACAGTGATCCCTACGCCCTAAAAAAACTGCCCGAGGGCCCACCTATGCTACTACTAAGCCCATTGCTGCCAAGCAAGGGATGGCAATAACTAAAACTTCGATACCTAAATTAATTCACTAAAAGACTGAAGACCGAACCAATCTCATTCTTTTCTTCATTACTGCAAGGCGCCAACCGAAGCTCCTCCGTAATGCTTTATCTATTCTTTACTTTAAATGAAAAAGATCTCAGTGATTTATTACTTCGCTTGCTAAAGACTTTAATTAGTTGATAGCGGAACTCAGCTGGGACAGCAGATATGAAAAAGAAAGAAGCGACGTAGTCCTACCTAAACTTCTATTGCTTTAGCGCGAAAGAAGGGCGGATATCGCACTTTAGTTAGAACTTTCATGGCTTACCGCCCGATAGCGCCTATGGTCTAACTAAAAGAAAAGTACTCCTCAAGGGCCCAAGCGTGAACCTTCACTTCCGCATGACGCCAGCAAAAGAAGACGCAAGGTCTGGGCAGCTTGATTATCACATTAGAGAAGCTCCACCTCCAAGCTCAGACATCTCGAACTCTGAAACTACCCTTCTATCCCACCCTGCTCCTCCGGCACCGGAAGCAGAACTACCTGACCGAAGGAGATAGACAGGAAGGGAAGACGGTCATACAAAGGCCGAATCAAGCTCTCTTGGAGCAGCATCTGAATAGACCTTTTTCACATTAAATATACTGTAGGACTGATGGCTAAGGGTGCAGGTTGCCAACTAGCCCCTAAACAGGGTTGAGGCAGGCCCTCTATCCTAACGAAAGTGATTTTCGGACAGTCAGAAACGTGGGTTGAGGTTATCCTCAATCCGAGCAGCTCATCCCTAACGAACCTTGAACTTCGGGCAGTCGCCCCTTGCGCGCGTCACCAGCCTCTTTACCTCAAACCGCCCGGAGCACAGAGATATTACCTTCTTTGTTTGTGACAAGGGATTGCTGCCTCGTCATTGACCTCTGCCGGCGATCAATTGAAACGTAGCCTCTGCTTTGGACAAAGCAAACAAAAAAGGGGTGCTTCCTCGACCGAAACTGGCAAACTGAAGAAAGAGGTCATTACATGGTAGCCTTCATGCAAGATGACCCGGCAGGGGGGGCTTGATGATAACACCGTGCACCAGACCTAAGCCCGGATTGCACGGCTTGCTTTCGGATGCTTTTTCTGGGCCCGCTCCCTCGACCCGCGCCCGGCTTATCTCATAGAAAGATTGCCCCAAACGACCGGCTTCACGGCAGCCTCGACCTTCGGATTGGTTGCGCCCACTTCGTTTTGCGATTACTTTGACCTTAGTCCTTAGGACTAATCGAGGATGATTCGAACGAACGGAGGGTTTCGGGCGGTGACGCCCTTGCGTTTTCCAATTCGATAGTGCCACCTCGTTTTGTTAGTTCCCCAGTTCAATCCAATTTCTTCAATGGACCGCCCCTGATCGTATGGAAAGAATAAACAGTATTGCGGGCGGAGGGCAATCGTATGGAGGATTTCCATTCTCCTAACCGTCTTCCCAACCCGTCTACGATGTGGAGACAGACTGCTATTTGGGCACATCTCCTTCTATGCGACAATGGATTATGACCTTTCTTCCTGGTTGGCCAGCTCTGCAAAGACGAATCGCCGGACTATAAGCCCCGATTGCACGGACTTGCGATCTTCGGATTGATGAACTGGTCGATGCCTATTCACCAACTGAAAGACATCCGTTGGGCGAAGTTCTTACCCCTTCAATGTAAGCAAATCCATGGATCAGAATGATTGGCTGCTTCATGTCCCGAGCTTGAAGTTTTCAAATCCGTCGATGAACGTGGAGATCAGATCAATGCTCGTGAGTTTACATCTTTGTAGCGAGTCTTAGTTGCCAAAGGAACCGCGCTCTAGTCAGAGTAGCTTGAGGGTTTGCGGAAAGGGAGTACTCATGGGGAGACGAAGAATTCCTTCCTATGCTATGAGGATGAACTGGATCTGTCATTCCTTTACCGGGATGGTAAGGCCCTCGAAGCTGGATTGGATCAAAGGCTGCTTCAAGGCCGAAGAAGCAAGGGATTAAGCGCAAGGCGCTCAAGAACAAGCAAGGGCGAAAGCCGTTGCGTTACGCGCAGCCCTTTCTTGCTGCGCTTTGATGCTGGAGTTTGCTTGGGTTCTAAAGAGTACAACTCAAGTACAATTAGTACAAGTACATGAGACATAAGTGACACACATACGCTAACACCCCCCAAGTTCATTCCCAGCTTGCTCATCAAAGAAGGGCCCTGCCTCGTCCCTTGGTGAGGATGTCGGAAATCAGATCCTCAAAAACTATGTAAGGAGTCCTTATGATGCTTGCCACCACTTTCTTTCTTACATAATGCGACCTCGTCATGTTTGGCTCGCGAGTCTTTCACCGTCTCAGAGGCGGCTCTCGATGCTAAAAATCTATTTCCTCCAACAAGCTCTTTGCCCACACGACGATCCCCAGCTGTAGTGGGAATCGCCGCCCTATACTTAGCGAAAGAACTGGATTTATACTTTCTTTTGCCCCTGATCCTATACCTGGCTGCTGCTTCTTGCTCTTCCACGATATAGGGCCGTCTCCAATTTCCAGTGATGGATTTCCTGTCAAGCGCATCTCCGTCTCCTGTCATCTGAAGGGAACTGGAAGATAGGAAAAGAAGACCTTTTCCAGGTTAACCCTAAATATATCTTAATCTTCTGTATGCGGCATGATGATGTATCGTTCGTTCTTGGCTTCTGCATGAATTTACTCACGACTCCAACAACAAAGATAGGCAATGTCGGGTCGTGTGATGGTTATATAGACGTTACTCAAAACCATGCTGCTGAACTGAGACACATCTTAAATAAACTAGCCGTCCTCTGAAGTGAGTCTATGCCTCTGTTCTATAGGAGACTCACAAGGCGGCCTACAATGTTGAGACATGTATTTGTTTGACATATTCTATTTATATGGATTTTTTTTTTCATTTGTTTCATTGTATACTTGTCGTACTGTCAATAGAGTACGCTAGTAGTTTGACCCTTAAGTTAAGATCCCTCTTTTTTGGTAAGTAATGAATCTTCTCCCTCTTCACTCTGTTTTTTCTTCACATGGTATCATAGCGATGATCGAACCCGGCCAGAATTATCTGCCGGATTGTTTCATCTTATCGCCGGAAAGCAGGTGGTCCTTCTCCCTAACCCTAATCGGGTCTTTCTCTCTCACTGCTCTCTCTCTGTCTCGCGTGCAGCCCGTCGTCAGTCCGTCTCTCGCTCTCGCGCGCTCGCAGTCCGATGGTAACCCATCAGCATTCCTCACGGATTGGTCTACTGTTGAGTGAGAACCAGGGCCTTGAATCTGTTTTGCACTTTGATGTTCAAACATTCGTCTACAAGTTGGATTGGATTTGACAACTACACTAAACCTATTGCTCGCCCCGGCTTGACTCCTTTCGTAAACAAAACTCGCTTCTTTCTGGCGACTAGCTTCTCCAGTGGGTGGCTTGGTAAGCAAGCTACCTTCAGTATCGGTCAAATCCCTTAATAGGTCGGAATGGTGGGGAAGGGGGCCCTCCCTACTTCAATGGAAAAGGGGGAATCGCCGTTTCACAGCCGCCCCTCCAAAAAATTGATACCTATCCTTTCGCCTAACATGATCACGAACGAAGACAGAGAATTGCGTAGATAGGAGGAGGAAAGGAACCAACCCGGGGCCCCCAAACAAAGGGGAATGAAATGGAGAAATGATCCCCACGATTGAGGAAAGAAAGAGAATGGCGGCCCCTTTCGCCCAGGGGGCATCGTCGTCGGGGACAGGCTGAGAAGGTTCTTCCATATTTAGATCTATAGATAGATGATGATAGAGATCGTCATCTTTCTATAGATAGATAGATGGATCCATTGATCAATTTCTATTGATCCGCTTTCTTGATCTATGAACAAGAGAGATCCCAAAATATCCATGTGAAAAAAAAAAGAGATGAATAGATAGGGCTGAGCCGATAGCTGGGCTGGGTACGATGATGGGCGAGAGAGGGAAAAAAACCTTCGGGATGGATCGGGAAAAGTGACCTACGGCTCAGCCCACGACTTCCTTCCCTTCGCATAGCTCAGGTGACTCCCTTCCCTTTTTTTTTCCCAGAATGAATTCGCCCGACCACGACGAATCCTGCCCTCCTGTCTTTCTTTCTCATTGAATGAACCACTGCCTGGGACGCCCCTATGCCTATGAATTCAATGATTTTTTGGCCCCGGGAGGAAACTTCGGAAAGAAAGCCTACTGGTTGGTCTGGTTGTCCCCCCTAAGGTGGCCGGGCGGGCCTCGGTTCAATCTTGCCGATTCCAACGTCACATGGCTCAAAACTCAGGGGTAAGGTCAAGTGTTCTTCAAACTAAACTCTCAGTGCACTTCGGAGCACGGTCTTCCGTTAGGTCCTTTACGGACGACGAAAGCCTCTTGGCTATACTCTACTCTTCGCCTCCGGCGGTTCTCTTCTTTCCTTTTGGCTCGGCGGAGCTGAGCTGGGTTCCATTACACTCTGTAGGAAATGCATAGGAAGTCCACGCAGCAAACCGAGGCCCTGCGTGAGCCTCCCCGCCTACGAATAATAGGTACCCCCACCACAGGCAGAGTTTGTGAGCCGTGTAATAGGCGACCATTTCGCGCGGTTCGGGGGGCACTTGAATAAGCCGCCTAAGCCCGGCTGCGTCTTTACCCCTATCCAATTTTTGGGCCAATTCCCCCTTCGTACTACCAAAAAATGAGATTCTTGCCGAATCCGAGTTTGCTGCTCCAACCATTACAAAACTAATACCTATTCTGTTTAGTACTTCAGGTGCTTCTCTAGCGTATAATGTAAATCCCGTAGCGGATCAATTCCAACGAGCCTTTCAAACGTTTACTTTTTGTAATCGACTCTATTGCTTCTTCAATAAACGCTGGTTCTTCGATCAAGTTTTTAATGACTTTATAGTCAGATCGTTCCTGCGTTTCGGATATTCAGTCTCATTCGAAGCTTTAGACAAGGGTGCTATTGAGATATTGGGCCCTTATGGTATCTCGTACACATTCCGACGATTGGCCGAGCGAATAAGTCAACTTCAAAGTGGATCTGTTGTGCGAAGAGTGCGTTATGAACCGTGGCCGCCTGCCTGCTTTGGTTGGTGGGGGCGGCTCCTCCGTTGTGGGTAAACGGGAAACCCGACTCTACGAACCCGAGGAAAGGCTGCACAGCTTCCGTAGGGGCGTTAAGACGGAGCTTTTTGTAGTGCTAGCAGGAATGCAAGTGAATGAATCCCATCCCCTAGCGAGCTTTAAAATCAGCGAGGGCGTAAGCCCTTATTGAAGTAGGGCGCGCTACGGCAACACAGGACTGACGGGGTGGGGGCTTGCTGTCTACTTCGCGAGCCTTCACTGCCCCCTTCTGTAACTTCCCTTCTTTCGTCCGTCCACGAGGCAGTCAAAAGAAAGAGAGAAAGGGGCGGCTATAACGCAGGAGTCGTGGCGGTTGTATGCCACGAGGTCCCTATAGACAAGGGGACAAGTTCATCATCGCTTTTGGGCGCAGGCAGCCCTCTACCATCCATCCCATTGCATTCCTCTCGTAGAGTACTGTACCGTCTCAGACCAGATACATCTATGGAAAGAAAGGATTTCTTAGAAAAAATCATCATCTTCATTTTTCTATTTTTTTTTATCCCCATTCATTCCGTTATTCCCGTAACTATGGATTGATTGTCCCTACCTAACTACATGGTAGTGGTCTAGGGAGCGCAATTGCTAGAGCACGGGAGAATGAAGAGTAATGATTTAAGCAAGAGCAGCCGGACGGACTACTATAGTGAGTCTAGTGACTACTAGAGTCTTTTATTTCTTTGTAGTTAAGTAATAATGTTTGGTATAGCAGCCTTTCCGAGCGAGCCTCTGGGATCTCCTGTAAACCCCCATGATGTGGTAAAGGGAGGATATTAGGGGAAGCAGTGAGTGGAGATTCCCCTGCAGAGAGCCGGATGAGGGGAGACCCTCACGTCCGGTTCGGAGGGCGGGGATATCCCGACCCTACTATCATTATGCCTTTGCAATGTTACTTGGTTCAACTCCATTTGTGACCTTTTCTCGTATGTGGGACTCTCTATCTTCTTGGGTAGATTCTAGATCGTCTTTCATTTTGATAGTGAGTAGTTTTCTTAATAATAAGTCAAGTAAAGAATAATAATCGAACTGATTGAGCTTGCCAGGACGGCTTGGTAAGCAAGCAACCTGTTATGTAGGCGCCAACTCCCAGTTATTTCTCTTCTTTCTTTTCTTTTTTACTGACAGTTCATCAAAAATTGTCCAAGATTACGTCATCGAGCACGCGCATTTAAAATAGTCCAAGAGCTGGTTGTCTCCTCTTCTTAATCTCTACTACTTCCTTGCCTCCCTCTGCTTTCTTCATCCAACCCTCTGTCCTCACTCTCCAATCTTCCCTTTCCAAGGAAGCAAACGAAGCAAAAGCAGTCAGTAAAGAGCAAGCAATGAGACAATCAGACCCCTCTTCTTGGCTTTCTTCCCTCTTCCAATCACGAGAAGGGGTTGATCGCCACTGGAAAGCATTCGGTTCGCGTTATGGGGAATCTTTCTGGCTGATGATGGTAGAACCCACTCGGAAAACTCAGACATGGGAGGACGTCCAAATGACTGACCAGCGCGTTATGGATGTTCCCTAGGGTCACGCGCAGAGGATGCAAAATAAAAACCTTTTTGTGTTGAGGGCGTAGTCATGACTTGTCAAGAAAAAAAAGCCAGAAGGATGAGAAAGGCAGAGACTCTCCTTTTGGGCGAGGTCTTCCAAACCTTTGACTCATTCAGTCAATCCCTTCTTTCTCTGGCTGAATTGCCCCCTACTCAAGGTCTCAAACTGGGGGCTTTTTCACGGCTCAAAAGTGGAGAAAGCTTGTGTTTTTGTCTGACCGGTCAAGCTCCATCGACATTCTCATTTACTATGTTTCTCCCTTTTTCGAAGGGATCACCTCTCCTCAATGATAGAATTTAGCGTCTAGTCTCTCTCGCATGGATTGAGGGACCTATTCTTTTTCTCGATCCTGAGAGCTGGATGCTGATGCTGAGTGATCGCGAGACATTCGATCACCTCGTCTGCTTCAGTAGATGCCTCGTCTTCTTCTGGTGGTTATTCAATGATTGGGGCCACGTCAGCTAAAAGACTTACAGAGAAGAGAAGCTCCTCACTCGCCTTCTCCACATTTGATTCCATCGTGCCCACCTATGGTTCATACTCGAATCGAGATTCATTCACCCCAGGACCATCCTCAACCGACAACTGCACACCACTGTAGGGTCGTGGTTCTATGGGACCTGAGAAAGCGGAGACTGCGTCAGGGCTAGGGATTTCCTCACTTTCCGGAGAGCAGGCCATAGTGTGACGGCTTCATCCCCGAAAGATCAACTGGCGCAAGACAAGCACACTCGTCGGCAATCAAGATAGGAACCATCGGAGAGGAAGGCCTGTCTGAATAGGCAGTCTTTTATATAAAAGAATAAGATGGCTGCAAATAGAAAAAGAAAGTCAAGGCCCCAGAGAAGTGCAGCTAGGGTTTGAAACCAGCCGTCGAAATGCTTGTTTATCATTGGTATAGCTTGCAGCAATCCTCAAAACATGTTTTTACCATCTCTCTCTTAGGTGAACTCCAAATGGAAAAGCTGCATGTAACTGTGCAAAAAGAGGTTGACTCTGTCACTTCTGTGGTGGGTCAAGTGTAGGGGGACCTCACCAACCTGCATCTACAATTTGAGGTCTGGACCTGATATCTCCTGAGAGATATAAAGATTATTCGAGATGAAAAATCGTTTTCCAAGCAAAAAAAACCAGCCGCCAAGGAAGAAATCGGGGTTGACAGTACTCCTTGCTTGAAACACGTTCCGTCAGAGCCCCTGTTGAGATTATCCCTATTTTCAACTTAGGAGTGTGAAATGCTGGATGATTGGATTGATTCGCAACTCACCCGGAGGATCGCCCTCACTTTTGGTGTGTAGTTCTCGATTCCTTCTTTGGTTGGATGACCAACCTCTTGGATCCCCACTCCTGAAAAGGAAAGCGACAGACACCTCCGGGAAAGAAAGCGCTTGATTCCGTCACAGGCCTAACTGAAAGAGCGGAGTTCATTCCCCAAACTGGCAACCACGGAAAAGAGCACCCTTGAAATATTCACTTGAATACACGGAGCTTGACCTGCGGAAGTGCAGGAGCACACTACTGAGAAATCCACTCGACTAGACTGAGGCTCTCCTCTTGGATTGACCCTTTCCTGACTTGCCGGGAGAGCTTCCTTCCCAACAACCGTTATAGCGTAGACCTGAGCTTTCACCAAGAGAGAAAGTTGAAAGCGGAGAATCCATCAGTACGAGCTGAACGAAGAGCCTGATCTCTCTGAGAATGAAGAACAAGCACCACCACCAAGACTGATCACTTGACTAGTTCGCTCGGGCTGCTATTCGGCTCTCCCCTGTATGTAGTATACGGAATACACTCTTTCAGGGCTCGTGTAGTTTCTAACTCGCTTGTTCGTAAACTTCACTCTCCGTGTAGTATTTAATTATCATTCTATTACGAAAGCAAAGACAAAGACAGAGTTGGCGATTATTGCCTTTTTGTCGTGGACTGAGTAGTCCACTTCAATAATCCAAGAAAGAGTCCCTCACAGGTCCGATAGCGAGGGGAGACAAAACTGCCTTTCTCGGAGTTCCACCTCGTAGTCTTGATAGCTCCCCATGAATGTTATGTATAGATCAATCGGCCGAGACCACACGAATGAGAAGCAAAGCAGTTTCTCTCACAGAGAGAAATATAGAGAATCCAATTGGGAACCGGGATGAAGACCTCACCAACCCGCAACCAAAGGGAGACGAGTCTCACATCGAAACTTGATTCCGTAAAAAGCCTGTGGACAGACACTCTTCTCTTGTTGATAGGCGAGGGGACTTCGTCGGATTGCCTCCTTGGATTTCCATCCACAACCTATCTTGTCTTGCGGTCGGCCCGCTTCTCTCTCTCTCTCGCAACAAGGCTAAGGCTTCGAGGCCTGATTTGGCTATCGCGTTCTCCCCCTTCGCTTCTCGGCTGGCTTGAAACCGGACAAATGGAGCAATCTGTTCCAAACGAGAGTGGCAGACGAGGATAGAAGACTTTACTTCATCCAACCGGCCTTGAAGGAGGGCAAGGGGTTGCAGTATGTCCGGAACAGGAGATTAACGAGAATAACCAAACCTGGTACAATACCCTTGTTGGCTATGTCTTGGGGAGAAAACCCTATTTTCCGAGATTCCAGAGAGTCATTACAAATATATGGAATCCGGTGAGAAGCTTGACATTCTATTCCAGGGAAAATGGAAAAAAGACTACTTCAAGTTCGGATTACACGAGGACTGCGATCGAGTGCTGGAGGGTGGACCTTGGTTATTTGAAGGTCGAGTTATAGTTCTTCGAAGATGGAATCCCGAAAAAAAAGTTTGAACGACTGCTTCGTCAGACCATTCCCATTGGGGTTCGGTTCCCAAACCTACCGATGAAGCTCTGGTCGCAAAAAAGTCTAAGTCGGATAGCTAGTACCTTGGGTAAACCGCTTTACATGGATCAGCCAACTGCATTGAAAGATATAGATTATCCTATGCGTTAATATGCGTTGTTGAGGTTTCCGTCAACGATCCCCTGCCTGAGAATATCACAGTTGAATATGAGAACGGAGAGAGTTTCGATCAGTTGGTCGAATATGACTGGAAGCCGACAGCGTGCAGCACCTGCTCGACCTTTGGTCACGACGAAGCTCAATGCCCAATCTGTTATTTAGAGGTGAGACCCACCTGGGTCGATAAAGAGAGATAGACCAATCCTCCAGATGTTTGTCCAAATGCCCCTGAAGAGCCCCCAATTATAATCCCAGGAGGGGACCAAAGTTTATAAAGGCAAAGAGCCGATTGGAGTGGAGACTACTAAGCCCTTCAGCCTTTTGGCTGATTCAGAACCCGATGTAGCCGACAAAGGAAAACAATCGTCTGAGGTGGAGACTACTAATCCCGTACCTGCTGTTGAAAATGCAGAGGCCAGAAAGTTGATGACTCAAGGTACACAATCATCGTTGAGTAAGCCTCTCTCTGGTCTTGTACTGAACTCGGAGGAAATCCCCCCTTCTTCTTCTTCGGTAACTGCGATTTCCAACTCCAAGGTTGTGAGTAAAAAATAAAAATGATCATCCTGACAATTCAGCCGCTGAACAGAGCCTATCTGAGCCAGCCAAGGGCGTACCACAGGACACTTCTGCTCTCGATTCTACTGTCGAACAGCCAGAGAAATAGGTTACTTAAGTTTCTGTTAAGAAGAAGAGCAAATCAGCTGATGGAACCCGCAGGAAAGGACAGCCAAGAAAGGAGTCGAAGGGTACTGAGCTCCTGGGTTCAGTTTTAGATTCCCCTATTCCCCCAATTATCAACTTATGTGGAATGTTAGGGGTATGAATAGTATAGAAAAGAGGAGAGAGATCAGAGAACTTATTTCATATACTGGTGCTGATCTGGTTTGTCTAGTTGAGACTAAATTAAAAGAAGAGCAGTTGTATAAAATTCTTCCTGATAATTTTTTTAATGCCCTCTTGCTTTCTAATCACAGGTATCACTCGAGAGGCAGGGTGTTAGTTACTTGGAATCCCAAGACTTGAAATAACATGATAATAAAGGACGGAGACCAATTCATACACTGTGAGTGTACCAGCTTAAAGTTGAACAGAGTCTTTTATTTTATTTCACTGGGATCCATGCCTCTAATTTTAGGTGGGACAGATCCCATTTTTTGATGGATATTAAGAGCATAGCTGATACTTTAAGGGGCCCCTGGCTTTTATGTGGAGACTGAAACTCTGTGTCAGATCTAATGAGGAAAAATTGGGGGGAAACCGTCTACCTGATTGCCTGCTAGAGCAATTCCTTAGTGAAATTCTACATTGCCAGCTCTTGGATCTCAAAGCCACCGGACATTACATGTCCTGGAGTAATCAGTCACATGGGTTACAGCCTATCATGGGGAGGCTTGATCGGGCTTTAGTCCGACTGGATGAAAGCCTTTCCAAGTTCTTATGTGGATTACTTAAGTGCTGGCCTTAGCGGCCATTCACCGTTGCTAACCTACTTTGTTCATCCTTCTAAGCGTTAAGCTAAACCTTTCAAGTGATGAAATATGTGGATGGATCATCCCCAATTTGATGAGGTAGTCTCGAAGGCATGGAACCAATCCTTCTCTGGCAATCCGATGTTCATCGTCAAAAAAACTTCAGGCTACTAACTCAAAAGGTGTCGTAAGAAGAAAGATTAGGAAAAATACAAGACAGAGTGGAGAAGGGGAAAAATTCAAGGGAGGAAACTCTATCATCAATCCAATCTCATCCCATTAATGCTGAACTGAGCAAGCATGAGCAGATGCTAAAACAAGAGCTCTCCAAGGCTCTAAATCAGGAAGAGTCTTTTGCTAAGCAAAAATCCAGAGTGCAATGGCTGGGATTCGAATACAAAATTCTTCCATGCTTCCTTCTCTTCCCGTTGTGCAAGAAAGACTATAATCAGACTGCTTTCTCCCTCTTCTCCTTCCAGTGCCATTGAAGAGCCCGAGAAAAGACGCCAATCAGTGGTGAATTATTTCTCCAATCTTCTCAATCAGCCGTCGTCGGCCTATGCATGATCAAAGTGGAATCTGAGGAAAAGGCTCCGGTAAAAGCTGATTGGTTATCGTCACCCATTGAAAGAGAGGAAATCGATCATGTAGTTCTCAAGGCGGATCCGAATAAAGCGCCCGGGCCGGACGGATTCTACGCTGCATTCTATCAAAGATGTTGGAATCTTATTGGAGATGATGTGGCTGCTGCTGTACAATCTTTCTTCAAGTCCCAAAAGATTATATAAGAGGTAAACCAAACTTTCATTACTCTCATTCCGTCAGGCGATACCGCGGATTCTCTTGATCACTGAAGGCCAATATCGCTGTGTAACTTCCTCTACAAAATCATTTCTAAAGTGTTGGCCAACCGTCTTCAAGGAGTGCTACTGGACTTGATAAGTGGCAATCAGTCCGCCTTCATTAAAGGGAGAAAATGAACTTAAAGCCCACGAATGAAGGCCTAACTTTTATCTGAAGAAGGGAAGAGCTCGTATGTGCATCAAAATTGATCTCCGCTTCACTGACGAGAGCGTTTAATAGGGACTTTATAGTCTTTGTGATGAAGGAAATGGGATTCAACGACTTGTGGCTCGCCTGGATAGCGGAATGTGTTAACACTCCAGCTTTTTCTATTCGTTTGAATGGGACTCCTAAAGGTGACTTTCGGTCTGATAATGGGCTGAGACAAGGGGATCCGCTCGCTCCATATCTCTTGACTATCCTCATGGAAGGATTTTCGTCAATATTGAACGATGCTATCCTCAAAAAAGAGATGACCCCCATGACTAATAGACCCGGATTAGCTATTTCACTTATTTTTTGACTCATTCACAGAATAGCTGGCAGGAAAGACTTCCTCGTCAAAGGAAGCAGCGGTTTGAGTGACCGAATCCAACATCAAGAAGCAGAACAGAAGACCAGCCGGCTCATAGGCAAGGCATCTTCGTCACCCATCATTCGAATCGGAAGACTCCATCCCGTCAAACGTCACAGTTCTATAGTATGATAGTTGTTGTTAAGCAGTTAGATATCTAATAAGAAGTGCGAATCGAAGATGTAAATACTGGTTGATTGATTAAACATAATAACACAACAGCATTAATAAAGAAAGTAGATGTTCAGGAAATGTTCCAACATCAAGAGATGAATAAGAAAAGCATGGTATGACATAAGCTGAACTGAAAGTGCCCTTGAGCGACCTTCTCCCAACAGAAGCGGGAGCTGTATGTTCGGTATATGATCTATGATCAAGAGTTCTCGGAAAGCCAGCCCAAGAGCGACCCGCTGCCCAACTACATCAGCGGTAAGGGGCGTCTCCTTATGAGTTTTTGCATGAGCTGCTGTTGCTCTTGTTTCCAAGTAGAGAGCTGTCCTTGAAAGTACTTCCTCTGATAGATGAGATTAGTTCTTTGATTTCAATAGAAGAACAGGTATAACTGCCTGATCAGCCAGTCAATAGCTATTTTCGTTTTCCTTTCTGACTATTTCTGACTAGTGGGCTCGATTCTCTGACTTAAGGGCAAGCTAGCTTTACTTACCGACAACACGTCTTTTTAATATTGAAATAAAGTAAGTGTTAGTTAGAGGCACAATAAGAGGGCAGAAAGATAAGAATAGTGATAGTTCCACTCAGGTTATCGTGGACTCATTGAACTGACGCTCCATCCATCAAGAATCTCTGTTTGTGGGAATGACTTCCCCACTTCAATCAGTCGACTGCAAAGAGAAGAGCTTGGATAAAGATTTTATGGGCAGTGAATGAATTCCATTCTAAAAGCAGGTTCCTCATCCATTTCCTTGACCCCAGTGGAAAAAACGGATAATGAATGTTCCAGTGGGCGTCACTGATCAACTGGTCCAGGTCCAGATGGGCATGAACAAATCTGCACCATCAACCATGACATCAGCCTGAGCCAGCGGGAAAACCAGAGTGTGCTTTTGAAGCGCGGTACCAAAAGGAAAGCATCAAGTCAATGATTCATCATTTTCCAACAATCTCTGCCCTCTCAATCAAGGTCAATCTATCAAAACCGTCCCCTTCCCCAAGTAAAAATCCTTTATAGCGAACCTTTTTGCATCCGAGGAATCAGTCTCCTTCGAATGACGACAGCCTTTTGTAATCGATCCTGAGGGGTGTAGATCTGAAAAGAGGGGTTTTGCTCGCTCAGTGAGGACGAAAAGACCTGGGTTCCCACATCAATAAGCCAGAGCCAAAGGTCAGGTCGGGTCAGAAAGGCTAGTCCCCAAAGTCAGGCGCATAGTGAGTCAGATATCGCTCGAAGTTCCCATGTGGCATGAGAGAGGGGCAGACAAAGCAAGTGGAAGAAGATCCGCTTTTCCTGAATCAGAGCCATAGCTCTCCAGGTAGAAAGGAAAGGTATCGGCGGAGCAGCCCGAATCAAGCTTTCCCTGAGCGGTAGCAAAGAAGTCTGAGAGGCGGGTTCGGAGAAAGAAAGGCGCTATCCGAGACTCGAAGTTTCAATTGTTTGGACGAAGGAAAACGTGCATGCTGGTATGTGCTTTCGGAACCTGAGATCAGCTTGCCCCATAGATGACATGACCTTCCAAGTCCTAAAAACGGGGTTTACCTAAAACTCACATTCATCTTTGAAAGCCTATGTATCTATCTTTTTCAGCGAAAGATCAGTCTTCTTCTTTTATAGGGTTGTTTGTGGCCCTACATCTCTGACATGGGTCCTCTTCCTCTTTGCCAGCTCCTTCTCCTTCTAGCGTTGAGCGCAGCTCTCAACCAGTGGATAGATCATCTCTCTGTTAGCGAGAGCCAAGGTTATTCGCAAGTCATAGGCATCTCACATCAATGGAAATGCAAAAATGAAAGAAAGACCCCCTTAAACCTCAGCAGCTTCCATTTGCCTACCGCCAGTTTCATTTCGATGCAGTTTGAGTCCACCAGTGATCCCTTTCTTCGTGTAAGGATGTTGTGGTCCAAATCGATCGATGTTTTAACTTTGGGATCCCTTTTCTTCTTCTTCTTGTTTTCGCTCCATCACATCCACTTCTCCCTTCATCTAGAGATGCACAGAGAAGAGATTCTCAATGTCCATACATCCCATAATTCTGTAAACAAGATGAGCTCCGTGAGAACAAGTAGTGACCTTGCTCGTGGAAGTAGGATTCGATCCTTTCAAGCTGCTGGGCGCAAAAGAGAAATAACGGAAACTCCCTTCCTTACTTGGTTCTGCCCCCGGTCCCATCAGCAGTATATTTTACTAATTTGATTTAGTATACCGACCGTCTCGGGTTATGAACGACAAATGATAGCCGTTCATCAGGACGATTTGACCTACCAATCCCACTAACGAGTACGTACGCCTCGCCGGCATTCCGTCTGAGGGCAGACTAAGGGCAAAGAAAGAGTGAAGAAGCTCAATTGGCGGCGATATACTTCCGAATCCTGCTCTCGAAAACATTCCCTTTCTGCTTTGGGCTCACCCCGACCCCCAACTGCTGCACGCCTTGTATTTAAAGGGGTTAGCATCAGCCGGCAGTCCTCATCCGTGCATTTCTTCCCAACAACCCTCTTTTTCATTTAAGGGAAGAAAGAGAAGCACTAATAAGGGTTTTCTTCGAATACACAAAATATAGCCGCTTGAAGAACCAGGTATCCGGATCTGGGGAAAGAGTGCCCCTCCCGAGGACCACCTGTTCGCTGGTAAATAATCCTCAGTCCAACCGATTCACCCAATCCAGCACCCAGAAACTGGACATCATGGTCTCTCGAATACCTGACGAAGCAGCAATATGTTGATTTATCCGGCTGTGGCAAGGCGTCCAACGAAAGACTCACCTACACTAGTATACCCGGTTTTTCTTCGGGTTCGGTCCAGCCTACCTACACCCGTGCCCTGGAACAACTGGACACGAGAATGAGGTAAGATAGGATACCCCGAAAGCAATAACCAGCCAACGCAGTCCTGCAGGAAACCAACTAATCTTTATGGAATGACATCTTCCTCTTTTTTTCTTTAAACCATTAGACAAAGGCACACCTTATTGCATTGCATTAGGCGGAGCTGATGAGGTTCAATATCTTTTTTGTATGAAAACATCTTCTCTTTTTATCAACAGATGGAGTTCTCGTCCCCAGTTGATGAACGAAGGGGCTAAGAATCCACCACTGACTTCCTCTTCTCTCCCCGGCTGATGAGGACTCGCCTCGTTGTCTTTTCGGTGCCCGGGCTGACGCGTCATACTCCTCAAGCTGATGGCGAAGCTCGGCATTTTCGTTCCGCAAGTCCTCTATGAAAGTAAGATATGAATATCATCCTGTTTTTTCTCTTCCGCTCCAGACCATAGGAAATTTCTTTGCAGCTTTTCTAGGGCCTGACGAACCTGGCACCTTGAAAGCAGAAAGCATGTTCGTGTTAGAAGCGTCGAAGCGAGGACTTTTTGAGTTGTGCCCGGCCCGCGTTAGAGGGGAAGATTAGCAAAGCGGAAAAAGACAGAGGGAGGGGGAGTCCGCTTGAGTCTTTAGCCTGACTATATTGAAAAGAGAGTAAGGTAGTGACGGAGCATAGATTCTACGGATGTCTCAGTTTCCCAATTAGCTTATGCCCTGTCATAGTAGGGACGCGTCGTCAGGACAAAGAAAGGAAAGAAAAATCAAAGAAGTACATTGTCCTCCTCATTGCTGATTTTTCGAGTCAGGGGCAGTACCACAATCAAGTGACAGCCGCTAATGGTTAGCTTGACAGATTTCCTCGGCACTCGGCAAGGGGTCAATAGTTGGGGAAGCATAAGCATCCGTAGAGAGGAATGTTCGCGACAAAGAATGATTTGAGAATCGATAGGGTCTTTTGAACGTGGCCATAGTTAGTAAACAAAAGATAGAGGAATGTTCGGGAAAAGCTAAGGTTGGGGAGTCTCTCTCTGGCACAAGAATCCACGATGACGGGGTTTGGTGGTCCCGCTTCTTTATCAAAAATCGATCAAACTTGACTTTCTCTGTATAGACACTCGTTGAGTATCACAAGGTCCCAGGTCCAAGTCTCGCTGCTACCTCTCCTGTGACAGTTGACATATGAAGGTGACTATAAAGAAAGATATCCTAAGCACAAGTTTGGTCTTAGGGTTGAAGTCGGTAGTGAACCGTCAACTGTACTATATCCGATATCAGGCTTCAAGACAATAAAAAAGTGCATTTAATATTACTTTAAGACAAAAAGGCGAGTTAACAAAGCAAGCGAGAGGTTCAAAGTGTGACATAAGAAGCGTCAACGTCGTTACCATCCATAAGCCATTAGTTCTTTAGTATCCAGATCAAGAGAAAGAAAAAGTGGAATCCAAGCGCTTAACTACTTTTCCTTCTTGGACTCTGTTGCTCATTATTCCAAGCTAGTGAAGAAAGTGAGATCAAGACTGATCGGGCCCTCTCCTTCGCTAACGCTCTCTTTCTTTTCTTTTGCTGGTTTTTGGTGGCGCTTACTCCTTTGGTCGGCAAAGACAAAGAGAGTAGGAAAAAAGAGAATCGTAACATTGTCCTTCTATGTCTACCTCTCGGAATCTTTAGTTAGTGGAAGAGTTGATCAAGACTTGCGTTCAGCCACTGAACTTGAAGAGAGGGCTGACGAGTGTGTCATTACTCATCTTGCAAATCCTACAAAAAATCAATCAATACAATGCCAAGAAAAAAAGAAGAGTACAGAAGGACATGAGCTGCAGAGTAGAAAGGCATCGGTGGCATCAGGATCAGGTATATAAAGATCTGCAGATGAAGGGTCTGCACGTCGAAAGTAGTGCCCCGAACTTGTAAATGAGAGGGCTTTGGGGTGGATCAGTCGAGTTATCAGAGTCCCGCCCAATGGGCAATTGGCAGCTAAGATCAAAATCCATGGTTTCGCCTACGAGTTCGTAAAGAATCCGGGGTGGTAAAGATTGGTCTCTCTAAAGGCAGTCCGACAAGTACCTTGTCCATTGCTTCAAGGAGGTTGGTAGCCAGAAAAGAAAGTCAGTGGAAGGACAGCGGGCGTTTTAGGATCAAATCAAGGGCTGGTCGAGCTAGCTCTCGCTTCCTCCGCCTGGTCGAAAAGCCTAAAGTCAGGGGCCCACCTCACCGCTCCCCTTCGCACCATTGAAGAAAGACGAGAAAGAAATTGCTTTCTCTGGCCCGATGAAATTCCACATTTTCTTCGCTCATTCGGCTTTGATTGTGTAATAGCTTCGTTCATAGAAAGGTGGAAAGCCGGCCGAATAAGAACTTTTATACTGAGTGGAGATGGAGACGGGAAGAAGTTGAAAGCCCCTACTCCTAAAAAGTTGGAAAGATAAGCATTCGCTTTATTAGCCAAAGCCGGGACCGGGATAGAGAGATTTATATAGGCCTTGTGAGGAAAAGATTGAGATAGGACTCGCAATAACCCTCTTTTAGAGTCAAGCATTCCCCAGAAATAAAATAAGGCAAAGCTGTCAGGCTATCGGGAGTTTGATTCCACACAAGGGCTAACAACTCAAGCAATCTGCCTGTTGAAGAAGCACGGGAAGCAGAGGCACCAATGGTAGCATAAGCATAAACAGTAGCAGTGGGTAGCAATAATTCCTAATGAGGGATTGGAGGTAGCAAGATAGGGCTCAGCCAACAACACTGACTTCTTTAGCCTCCACTTGCTCAGGAAATTCTTGTCCATGTTGACGCTCGGCAAAAACATTGTAAACAGCTCAGGCATCTGACGCAGCTCGGCTTGCTGTTGGGTTAGCTCAGGCAGCTTAAGTAGCAGGCTTGATTCAGAGAAGAATTTGCTCTTTCCTCTCAAGTACTGCAACAGTTGGGTCTGGTTATAGGTACCATCCATTCAAGAGCTTGCCAAAACCGTCATGGCCCAATTATGTATAGGCCGTACCAAGCCAATAGCGAATAACAAACTCTTCCCTGCTCCCTCGACCTTAATTAAGTCCCATCCTGCCAAGCCTCAGCTGCCAGCGCATTGTATCTAAGCACACTGTGGCAAATCGATACAAGTAGCTAAAGATCGAGCATCAGACATCTCCGGCCGAAGGGTTAGGCAACACGGAGGCGCCTGGGTCTTCATCCCGTTTACCAAACAAGATGTCGAGAGGCGAACTCTGTAATTCCCCTCCAGCAGCCAAAGTGATAGCGGCTGTAGCATCCGTGTGGAAGAGGGTAAGCTTTCGGCAACACCTTTTGAAGAAAAGAAAGGATGAATACTTGTGTTGGGTCCTGCAGACCAGGATGGCCTCAGATCAAAACCGTCATGTGCCAGGGGTTGATCATAGAAGCCAGGGCAATAAGGATGAAGGAATTTGAGCGCTTATGTAGCTAATAACTCTGCCACCTTCATAGTTGATTCATTAGGGTCGTCACCCTATACCCGGAAGTCTCTATCGTTTTCTTTGTCTGTTAAGCCTCACAGCCTTGGGACTTCAACAATCAAACTGCAATCGCAGTTTATCAACCACTCACGACGACAACCGAGATCTTCGACTTAGCTCCCACAGGTAATCCACCCGGGGCGGAAGATAACGAAAGGGAGACAAAGTCCTAACTAAATCAACACACAATAACCTCAACCGTCTACCCATTCCATCCATCATATCAGTCGAGTCGAGGAGATTCGTTCTTATCTATAGATAAGGCAAGAGAGAACTTATGACCTCGCGGATGGAGAGGGATTCGAACCCCCGGTATTCCTATCAATACTTCGGTTTTCAAGACCGACTCTTTCAACCGCTCAGACATCCATCCCTTCGCGCTTCGCCCGCCCTATCTATCTGCGCGCTGGCAGGTAGGGGCAACTCTATGTGATTCGCTACGCTTGCTTGCGCCCCACCCCGTAAGCTGACTCTATTGCCTGGCGGTTAGCGACACTTTTCCGGTAGTACGAATCGCTACGCTTCGCTTCTTTCTATATGATAATATGCACCGTCGGTTGCTGCGCTCCCTGCGGGTAATAGCAAGAGAGTGAAGAACGAACGATCCTCCAAAAAGTCAGCAGTGAATGAGTCCGACTCTAGTGAGTGAGTGAAAGGCGTGGCAAGAGAGCGAGTTCGACTCGCGAACGATCCGCAAGTGAAGGACCGATCCTTTAACGCCAGTACTGTTGCGAGACTGGTACTTGGCGGCTCACGAGCAACATATAGACTAAGGTTGCCCATCACTCCCTCGCTCCTTTTTGAAGGCCCACCGCTCCCCCTTTCATTAAGTACCTATCCCGGCTTTCATTTTGGGGCGAGTACTACAGTTCCTCCATAATCACACAGAACGCCCAGCTTCGCGGAGCAGCTCTCTCCCCAGTCCACAGCAAGGTGTGGAATCTGGATCTACTTTGTGTTCTGACTCTATTGGATCAAGTCAGATACTCTGCCTTCTACTACTACTACTACTTACTACTAGGGAGAGAAAATGCTATATTTCAGAGATTGGACTCTCTTACTGTGTTTTTTCTGGGCTGTTCCCGAGCCAGGTTCCCTGGATCCATTCTGACCTAAATGGATGAATGAAGAAGCTAGCCCGGGTAGACTGATCGAGCTCTTGCTCTGCCTATCCGTCTCGCTCCGTCTTGGGGGTCATAGAAACATACGAAGGGCCTACTCTTTTAATTAAAGCCAATCTCTTAAAAAAAAAAGCACCCCCTACTTTGACTCATATCTTCGGTATACCTCAATACAAGACAAGCACTGGAAAGGATATTCAATAAAAACCGGGCTATCGCCCTATCTAAGCGGGTTTCCCCTCTCCTCTACGGAAGTCATCTTTTAGTCTATTTCAGTTCCTGTGTCTATCGCTATCGCCCTATTCTCTCTCAATTGCCTATCCTTTATCGATGAGGGGGAGTACCTTTTCTTTAGCTTCCAACATGAAAGATTGACCTCCTCAAGTGCCAGATATGCATGTTTTATGAATTTTCTACGGGACTACTTACTTACCTAAAGTTAACTTCTTACAAAAAATATAAAGTTTACTGAAGGAACTGACCTCAGAATAGCTCTCTCTCTCAAATACTCTTGCAAAGAATTGGATAAGTGGAAAAATGCTAAAATGCCTTTCATTTCTCTTTTAAGGCCTTTCTTTGTCCTACTTCGAGTATCTTTCCTCCAGCCTATCGAAACTCGTGTTTTTATTAACCAACAACACATGCACTTTGTTGGAACTAAAGAAAAGGTTATTCAATCCACTAGTGCAACTGAAGTGAAGGAATTACCTATTCTGAACCTCCACAAGAAAGAGCTCATAACCACTGCTTGTGAACAGCTCTCCTCAACTGAAGGCGCCCCTACTGTTACTATCAGTCTAGTCTCTCTCAGGGACTCTTTCGATCTCGAACAAACTTACTTCTTTTGCCGGAAGAGAGATATTCATCAAACCCTCTTTCCTGTCCTGTCTTAAGAACCCGACTCAAAAGAAAGAGAAAAGAAAAGCGGACTAAAAGAGAACAACAAAAGAGAGATCACTTTCGACGATTGAACAGCACTTTTATATCCAGATTGGAACTGGACTTGAACCTTCATATCCGGATTTCACTCCACTTTCACTTTCATATCAGGAAGGTCGACTTGCACTTTCAATAGTGAATTATTCACTTGTAGGAATCCTTGCTCCTGGCTCATATTCACATAGGCCAAGAAAGACGAATAAGACCTTAAACTCCCTATTTCACGTATAATCGAGAGACTCTGAATATCAGTGCCTTGGGTAAATGCCTACCTTCGGGAGAAGATTACCGAACTTTTTTCTGTCCTCTTCGCTTCCCAAAATATTTAGGGAAAAGGGCCTTGTCGGCCACCGCTTGCTGACGACGGAAGGCATCGTCAATGAAAGGGTCCTCGCGTTGGACTTAGTTGGAAAGGATTGTGTTCGGCATGTCCCTTGCTTGCGAACTTCTTTAGTAGGGCGGGTAGCTTTGGAGATCCCATTCCTCACGTTTACCGTTGTCCCCAGACTGAACTCTTTCAACACTTGTCTACTTTCGAAATAGTCAGGCGGGTCCCTGTCCCTGTCTCCAAGTGTGTGATCCACCGATGAACTGAGTGAGTCTTTCTTACCGCAGTTTTCCCTATCTCTTAAAGCCCTATCAGACTTCCGATCCATCCCTTGTTTGCCGATTGAAGAAAGCCTTATATGGTCTCAAACAAGCACCCAGAGCGTCGGTTTGAAAAATGAAAGATGGCCATGGTGAATGAAGCTGGATGAAGACAGAGCTCGTGTGATCATTCTTTGTTTGTTCGTTATACGGCTGATGGTATGGTTATTTTGTTGGTCTATGTTGATAACATGAAGAAAGCAGGAGATGATATCTTGGGAATTTTCTCTCCTTTTTCACACCTGAAGAAAGAGTGAAGAATGAAAGATCTTGGTGACTTGAGGTACTTTATCGGTATTGAGGTTTCTAAAACAATTCGTGGGTACATAGATCATGAGCCAACATCAGCCTAAGAGTTGATTTGCTCGATTTACCGCCACATACTACTTACTATACTTACTATACTTTAGGGGGAGGGTCGACACTCCTTAGAGCTCATAGTTCAGTATTCTTCACATGCTAAAAAGGGATCCCACATTTTATCAGAGACTCGTTGGAGGCCTCATCTACCTTACTGTCACGCGACCAGACATTGCTCATGCAGTTCCTAATAAAGTCGGCCTTTCGCCTCTACTTCCAAACGGAGCGCTCTATTCAAAGCTTCATCGAAGGTTGCAGGACATTCGCATCGACCGTCTAAACCAGACATGAAATAGGAATGAACCCTATTTTCTTCATCGTTTTTGGACCCCTTAATGTCGAACAGTCTCTCCTTCTGTCTGCTTCCTTCAGACCGTACAACTGGTCGACTACTTCACCGACATCCCTTAATAGATTGAGAATTGATAGGGGGACCGACCCTTTCATCAATGGAGCGGAATATGGATCGAACCGAAAGACCAGATGCTCGCCTTTTGAATAGAAGGCGGGCCTTTTCTGTTGGTTGAAGTGCGGTCCGCCGAAGTAGGGAACGCACCACAGGTTGACCCACGGCACGACTCCACCCCACCTCACAGGTTTACGATTAGGGATCCTGGAATCAAAAAAGCCGGAATCACTTGGGGGGCTGACTGACAAAGAAACTCATTAACAAGAAAGTGAGAGGCAGGGTCAGCCAGGATGGAACCTGGCTCTGCGGAAGTAGATTGAAAAGAAAACTCGCGCTAACTACCACGCCCAACCGAGTGAAGTTGACCCCTCGCAAAATAGACGAAGTGGAAGGGGTAGGGGTATAAGGAAAAAAGATTAGGGCTGTTCGCCCAAGCAAGAGCTTTTCAAACTAGAGCCCAGAGCTAGAGCTGGTGCAAAAGCCCAAGCGTTAACTCATACTTTACGAAGACTTTGAGCTTTGCTGTCAAACTCACACTCGAGCTAGAACTCAAGCAATAGCAATGTTTTGATTTTTTTCATCAGAGCCGGTCTATGGATAAGGGTGAACCGGGAGGGCGGAGCATACGTAAAAAGGAGAATGCCTGAGGAAGAATTAGCCCCAGGGTTTTGATAAGGACTGAGCGAGAGGTCGGGACGACCGGGCCGAGCCAGGATGGATGGTAGTAGGAAAGGAAAGGAGGCATAGCCAAGCAAGACAAGAGGAAAGCAAAAAAAACAAGAAGATTCGATAAAATAGAGTAGTGAGTCAGAATAGATGGGCGGGAGAGATCAGTGTTTGGTTAGAGTGAAGAGCGAATAGAAAGAACGATAGGAGTATGATTCTAAAAAGAGAAGAGGTCTGGCGGGTAGGAATGCCGACTCCACTGCCTTCGAGAGAATGAAAGCTAAGAAGGGCAATCGGCACTCGCCAGCCTAGTCCTTGCTAGGCTGTAAATCGATCAAAGGTATGCCTTCCCTTTCAACAACCTAAGAGGTTACAGGTAACTCGCTCCAGTCACGTGAAGGACCTATCGGAAAGGCTTTGTCTGATTAAAGGACACGAAGGATGGTCCAAGAAGCAGCCCATGGATTAGTAGTTATCCATGAACATGCGATCAAGCTTGAAGATCGAGGGGAAAAGGGCTTTCTTCAGCAGAGTCGGCTTGGACTTGCTTACCGACCTTAGGGAATCAGAGACAGGGCTTGAGGGGAGGAGCGAAGCGGAAAGGGAATGAAAAGGGGTTTGGGGAAGAAAAAGCTAAAAGGAAAAGCGGAATCGCAAATGAGGCGGAGACATGAAATAGGAATCTGGAGATAGGACGGGCGGAATATGTTGACGTACCAGAGTGGGTCTTCTCCAAAGGAGCAAGCAAAAGCGGTAGTAGAGACAGAACAAGACTAAGGTTGTTCAATAGCCAACCAGAGCTAGACGAACTAGAAGCAGACTGATAGCCTGAGCCTCACTTGAGGCCTACTCTCTCTCTTCTTCAATAGATGAATCAAACTCTTACTCATCATTAGTTGTTCCATTTCACCCTATCCTTAAATATCAAAAGTCAAAAGCAAAATAAGAGTTTACAGCCCGTCCCTATGTTCCACTCGGGCACCCACCAGGAGAGAGCCTCAATTCACTTTCTCTATCACTTTGTGCAGGAAATGGAATCCCTCCGGACGTCACGATCAAGATCAGGGCTCCCACACTCTCATTCCAATGTCGATCAGGGTCTTGGTCAAGTCATTGACAACTTTGGTACTGATGATCGATAGATAGGTTTCAGTCAAGGCACAACCAGAGACTGTCAACGAATCAGTCAGCAGAAATGGTATAGCACACTCACCCAGGGGGAGTCAGGGTTAAGAAAAAGCCAGTCTATTGTCCGCCCAATCTCCCCCTCCACACTGGAAATCAAGGACAAGTGCTAGTAGGAATTACGGGACAAGAAAAAAGCCATAGATCATCCGCTAGCTATGCGAACATAGTTTAGACAGTGTGCCCAAAACGAGAAAAAGCCAAGCAGGATAAAGTTTACAGACAAAGATAAAGAACTGGATAAAATTCGACTTACTCCCTTAGGCTTTTGCTTAGGTGGTTCAGATATTGGATAAAGGTCAGACACAAGAAAGGGCTTTCGCCGATCAGTAGGACAACCAGATTGAAAAAGAAAGTCTGCAAAGAGGCTTCGGTAAGCAGCAGCCCCACCAAGTGGTCAATGCAGTCAAAGCATCGGCTCTGAGGCCAAAGGATTCCTCTTTGGTTTGGAGCTGTAAGCAGCCCTCACAGTCCAGTGGTAACCCGAGAGGTCAGTCAGGTCAGGAAATACAGCCCGATCAAGTGAGGCCGGAAAGACAAGCGCAAATAGAGGAAATAAAAAAGGTAACACTGGACTTGCTAATCTCCCTTTATTTAGGCATTCATTGACTCAAATCAAAGAGTTCTTTGCCTGCTCAGCCGCAACTCCTTTCAGGGGCTAAGCGCCTTGGTTTGCCAGTTCGTTGACATGCATCACAGGAACGCACGAATTCTTTGACATCCGCCAAAGAACGTCGGCACCATAGACCTGCCAAACAATGATTCCTTGCAGTAGCATCCGCACTGACATGTCCACCCGTTCAGCCTTGATGCGCCAACATACATCCAATGGCATAGAGTGATGCGTCAGTATGAACATTGAACTCCTTATTCCAATCCGGAAACCTGCAAACGGAGGGCAAACAAGCTACGGATTAAGCGCAAGGCGCTCAAGAACAAGCAAGGGGGTAAATGGCTGAAAGAAGAGTGAAAAGATTCATAGGGAAAGAGAGAAGACAGGAATGCCATAAGGAGAAAGGAATCCGACAAGAGAGAGAAATCGCAAAAGGAAGTGGACTCCAAGAATCCGAGAGTCTCAGTTTAGTTTCTATCGAGTGTAAGTCATTCAGTCCCGACAGCCTCCTACCCGCAACCTATAGTTGAACGTGGGAAAACGGACTACTTTCTAGTTGGTACTACAACGCACAAGCGGTAAGAGCAAACTGTCTTATTGGTTTCCTTTATTGCGACGTACTCTATGGGCTTATCGTCCCCCTCCCTACACTTGACCTTTTCCTTGCTCTGGCACTGATTGACCAGCTTCATCGTCAACATTCTCATTCCCATAGCTTCTCGGATGACGACTGCTGACTTTGTCTTCATTTCATTCTTTGACTGCTATGAGCTTGAGGCAGAGTCGGCTGAAGGTAGAAGGAGAAGAAGAGATTTGACAATGCCCTTCCGATCGCAAAAAAGAAGATAATTGCTCTGGTTCACTTGTTCAATTCATCTGACGGGCTGAACTTTCCATTGAATAGGAATCGCCCGGTCAACGGTGATAGCTGCTCGCCTCCTTCTTTGAAGACAAAGATTGATTGCTAGCTTTTGTTAGGCAGTAAGCGAAAAGGTAGGCTCTCCCTCTTGGTAAGAAGGGCCGATCACGGGCTTATAGCGGGCTCTCTCTCTTCAGGTTCAAAGCTCTTTGAAAGCAGTGACAGAGAAGTGGGAGACAGAGCTTGAGGAAGAGGTAGGCGGCAATAAAAAAGGTAGTCTATCCATTCTGGCGTTCTAGGCTTAAAGCTCAATCCGGTAAACCTACCTTATTTTTTCATTAAATTGTATTCTTTCCGGGACGAGTGGGCGAATCATGTAGTTCTTAAGCTCCTTACCGTAGTTTGAATAAGTATGAAATATCCCGTCTTTTGAGAAAGAGTAGTTGGTTTCATAGGCCTTTATCTGACTATTCTTTACAGTTGAATCAAACTCTTGTTTGGGATCCACTAGTTCTTTGACTAGGATCAACGTATGGATCTGCTTTCGGCTCTGCTCCCGTCTGAGCCTCTTCTCTCGCTGGAAACGTATTTTGTCGATGAAGGGTTCGGGCCAATTACAAGCAATTGTTGCTACGTTTTTGTACTCGACGTCTATCATACATAAAAAGAGGGATAGGCTTCCTGGAAAGAAAGAGTGATGTCGGGTTTTTAGACCTTTTAACTACTCTCTTCTGTGTTCTTTGCCAACCTATTTCATACCGTACTCGTCGTACTTCCTCTTCTGCAATCATCATGGTAAGCTTAAGCGCTTAAATAGTGTGTATTTTCAATCTCCACCAGCCCTTACCGCGATCAGCCTTTACCGGCGTCACCGAGGAGAGAGGAAGAGAAGACTGAAGATTTGAGGCTTGTTGTATAGTTTCGATAGTAAGTGCTTCCCTTTTTTTGTCGAGGGCTTACCCAAGCGTTCAGGTCTGTGTCAGCGACGGCTGTCTGCTCTGACGGGCGACAACCCTTGCTCGAAAGACCGAAGCGGCGAGTATCCCGGGCTGTTTGATCAGCATTGCGCTCTGCCAGCGCTCGCTCTAACCCACCCCTTTGCCAACGAAGATAGCATGGCGAAAGAGGAAACTGGGGTCGTATGCAAAGCATATTTCAGATCGAAGAGACGGTTGTCGATGCACATCTGGACTTCACTCCTTTTCGCACTGAAGCGTTAACTTCAGCCATCGGGCAAGAGTTGCGTCAAACGGTTCTCCCTTCGTCTGCTTTGTAGCAAGGAGCGGAGAATAGGAAAGGCTTCGAGAGACTGAAGAAAAGCGCCTATGAATATGAAAGGCCTCGACCGCTGCCATGAATGGATAGAGTTGGGAGGAAGCCTCCCATACCAACTATTTGCTAAACCAGACAACGAGGCCGAGAACTGGCGGAGTAAGAGACGCTCGTCGTGAGCCCTGTCTCCACAGCAGGTCTCGAAATGAGCGATGTGCTCGACCGGGTCTCCGGTCCCATCGTAGATCCGTCACTGGGGCATAACAACATGAAAAGGAAAAGGGACGGATGCAGTGGTAGCGGGTCAGGCTTACGATAGCCTTGGTTGGGATCGTCGCCTGACGCGCCTCATTCCTTTTAAATCATCTTCCTGATTTTATGCTCTGTTAGCAGAGCGTTTGGAGGCCGAGGCTCAAGAGGCTGTTCCGGGTCGCACTCGTCCGCCCACCTGGGACCTATCGAGGGGAGGGAAGTGGAAGGTTGACGTGAGGTGGACGGCCCTCAAGGTCTTCACCTAATTGTGGAAGAGGGGAGTATCAACTCTCTCTCGCGCCTTTCTTCAGCTTGCTTCTTCCTGTTCGTCCATTCGGGACGGGGCAGGCAGCCCACATACATGAAGAGAAGAAGAGGGGGGTTCCTTGTCTGTCGGTCGAAGAAGGCAACAAGTGGAAGCAACCGATGCTTTGGTCATTCAGTTGACTCCTTGATGCCAGTCTGTGCTTGCTGTCATGCTGGCAAAAGCGGGGGTTTCGGCCGGTTTTACCTACTATTGGATTTGAACCAATGACTCTCGCCGTATGAAAGCGATACTCTAACCGCTGAGTCAAGTAGGTCAAGCTGAGTCAAGTCAGATAAAATTGAAAAAAAGAGAAAGCCAACCAAAGCGCAACCTGAGTTCTCCGCGGGGTGGAGCGCTAAGAAAGAGAAAGCGTTATCGCTATACGAAATGAAGCAGCGGCTAGCACGCTAAGATAAACCACTTGGTTCAGGCGTCGCCTTTCTTTCTCGGTCGTCTGTCTGTCTTCATCTTGTAATGCGGTCGTTCTCTGCTGCATTGGTGTTTTCACTCCCCACTCTCCACCTTCCTTGACCCACCGGCGGTTTGCTTCCGCCCGGATCGTAAGAACAAATTAGCAAAGTTCTAAAAAAAAGGTCTTATGTTTCGGTGCTACGATGCAATCCGCACTCACCCAGCCCCCTTACCTATAGGGCTGAAGGGTGTCCGCTTTCATGTGGACGTGGTATACTTTCGTCTCTTCTGACGAGCGAACCAATGGTTAGATTCGTTCGACAAACCTACTAAAGTAGCTGATGCTTGGCTTGACCCGTGGTCAAGCGTCGGCAAAGAAAAAGGTTATTAACACGGCTTTTAGTCGTCCAGGACACCAATTCATGCTAATGATGATCCTTCCACCCCTACAAAGAACTTGATCTTTTTTTTTTGAAAGGAAGGGATGATGCGAGGGATTCCCGCTCGAGTCAAAAAGACGTGAACTTTTGAGGGCAAGAATACATCCTCCGGCCGTCCACCCCAGAACACCATCAAATGGTGCGATGATGCTTTTGGGTATTGGGACAGGAATAGCACTCCCGACGCTTGCTTAAGTGCCAGCATCGACTTATATTTGGTTGGTGTTGAGTGATAAGGCTCCGGGACCTCTGCATCGGACGCCTCAGAGTGTGATACCAGTCATTTCGGGACTATGTGCCGATCACTTGATGACTCCCCGTCGAGAGCCTGTGACAATGGTGCTTATGGGGATCCACCTTTTCTGGCTTTCGTTTCACTCAGGGGTTCATCAATCAGGCTGAACGCTTGCGTCATCCTTTGATATGGGCTGGACCGGAACTCAAAAGAAAAAGATCTAAAATAAAAAATGGAGACGCTTTTATTTTTTTACTTCTTTTATTCGATACTTCTTCGCTGATACGAAAAAAAAAAAGGATTTCATTTCACTATTTTTACTAAAAAGAAGTAAGGAACCATGGCATGTTTGGAACAGATTACATTTGTAGAGATTTGGAAAAGCACTATCTCGTTGAAAGGTTCTATACATCTGCCCTTGATCAACGCATTTCTTTAGACAAAGACTCCGTTTTTTCCTCTTTCCGGATGGTAAATATTTCTCAGAACATGGAGTGTGAATCAAACCCATGTTTGAATTGAAACTG
>WSSedL1CaDRAFT_10000382_pt1 | contig 31529 bp, 26 predicted proteins | sample WetSurSL1Cattail_FD_9464 | JGI IMG/M metagenome (IMG submission 9464)
GTGATGAAAATGTTTTTACCCTGACCAAACAGGTTTTTAATTTGGTAGACGGCGATTCGTTGGGGGTCGTCGCTTTCATCGATATCCGGGAAGAGATACTGTCCGATATTTGTCGGCAGTCGGTGAACGGTTTGCCGATTCAATGTTTCGTTATCGATCAAAATGGCATGATTGTTGCCCATCCAGACAACAGNTTTTTGTTTAAAAATTCAAGCCGGTTGTTCGGCGGGAAAGGCTTGCGCCGGCTACTAAAGACAACTGACGGTGTGATTAGTTTTTCCGGCCGGTACCAAAATCAAAAAGCCATTATTAATGCCATTACATTGGAAAGTACCAATTGGCGGGTTGTTAATATCATTGATAATTCCTACTTTTATAAGGAATCCAACCGGGTGATCCGTGCGATTTGGGTGATGGCGGTACTATGCATACTGGTGGCAATTTTGGCGGCGTTTTTGCTCACACAACGTATCACCACTCCGCTGCAGAAGATGTTGACTGTTATGGATCAAGTCGTTGCGGGTAACCTTTCCGCCCGAATCGCAGAAAATTCCGCCGGAGAAGATGTGAAAGATGAGTTCACCATTCTCCGGGATAATTTCAATTTTATGATCGCCAAAACTGAGGAACTGGTTCAGAAAGTATATACTGAGCAAAACGGAAAAAGAGTTGCCGAGATTAAGGCATTACAAATGCAGATTAATCCTCATTTTTTATACAACACTCTGGATACCATTAAATGGACGGCCCTGTTTCAAAAGGCTAACAATGCCGCAGAAATGGCTAATTTATTGTCGCGGCTGTTGCATATCAGTTTAGGGAAGGGCGAAGAAACCGTAAGCGTAGCCGATGAAATTGAACATGTCCGCTGTTACCTCGGCATTCAAAAATTCCGTTTCAATTTTAACATTGAAGTCCGTTATGATATTGCCAAGGAGACTTTGGCGCTCAAAACACCGAAACTCATTCTGCAACCAATTGTGGAAAACGCCATTTTGCACGGCTTGGCTGATAAACCGGAAGGCGGCATGATTATGATTACTGCCGCTTCGATGGAAGGGAAATTACGTTTTGAGGTTATTGATAACGGTTGCGGGATTGAGCGTGATGTCATCGAGAACTTTAATGAGTCCCAAAGGAAAACGGGAGAAATCATGTCCGGAATTGGCCTGGCCAATATCGATGAACGGATTCGTTTGATTTGCGGGCCGGAATACGGACTCCGAATTTTTAGCGTCCATGGTCAAGAAACTAAGGTCGAGATTTGGTTGCCCATCTTTGAGTGAGGTGAGGTAGGTGTTTGGAGTTTTAGTTGTGGATGATGAGATGGTGGTCCGGTATGGTATCCGTTCCATGGTCGATTGGGAGAAAATCGCTTTGACAGTGGTGGGCGACGCCGCCAATGGGAAAGAGGCCTTGGAACTATTTCACCGTTTGAAGCCGGATATCGTGATTACCGATATTAAAATGCCGGTTATGGATGGAATCGAGTTGATTCAAAAGATCCGAGCTGTTAATACCGAAACGAAAATCGTCATTTTAAGCTGTTATGAAGATTTTAGCTATGCCCGGGAAGCCGTCCGCTTTGGGGCAGCAGAATACTTGATTAAATCTGATATGATGCCGGCCGATTTCGAACAAATCCTATTGCGTTTGAAGGATTCGTTAATACATGAACGGGTGCAGCAGGAAAATTTCGCAGAAATTCAAGGAAAGATGCAGGAGACCGAGTCCATCATTAAGGAAAAATTCCTTTGGGATCTGTCTTTGGGTGTGATTGCCCAGCCGGAGCGGTTTCAAGATACCTTGCAGCGGCTGGGTATCGATTATTTGCAACAAAATTTGATTCTGTTCGAAGTAGGTATCGATTATTTTGAAAAAGTAACGTCTGAATACTCCGAAAACCAAAAGAAAGAATTAATGCAATCTTTAGATGACGGCATCCGGGAGGCGATTAGCGGCAGTCCGGAATGCAGAGGAGAGATTTATCCCGGAAACAGTGGGGAGTTGAATGTAATTTTAACGATCCGCGAACTTTATAAAGGCAAAAACGCAGTCCAAACTGCCCAGAGTATTGCTAGAAGGGTAGTCCAGGAAGTTGAAGCCAAACTGGGACAGAGTATCACAATCGGCCTCAGTGATTGCTTTAACGAGATAGGCCGTCTAAAACAGGCTTACTCCGAAACCCGTCATGCTTACCAGTATAAACGTTTTTTTGGCTGCGGCAGAGTGATTTGCTACAGCGATACAGTGACTGTGGAAGTGGGAAAGCAGCAGTCCATCCGTGCGAATATCAAGGAATTGCAAGATGATGTTTATCTTTTAGATTCGGGTAAGACGCAGGCATTTTTGGATCAATTATTCCGCCAGATGGAACAGAACCGGGATTATGAGGAGATCAATCTCATTGCACTTGAACTGGTGCTTACCCTGAGCAATATCTATGTCGATGTCTGTGACAATAATGAAGATATGAGTCAAAAGAAGAAAGAATATTATCAACAGATTCAATATTTAGAGACGGTGGCAGACATCAAAAATTGGTTTAAAGCCGCGTATAGCCAATTAATCGACGATATCCGGGCTGTTTATAACCAGGATCGTAATGTAATTGCCAAAGCCGTTCATTTTATCAACATCCATTACCATCAGGATATTTCTCTGACCGATGTCAGCGAGTATGTCCATTTAAGTAAAAACTACTTCACCCATTTATTCAAAAAAGAAGCCGGGGAAAGCTTTGTCGAATATCTTACCAAGCTACGGATGGAGAAAGCCAAATTACTTTTGCAAAATTCGGATTTAAGGACAGCGGAGGTAGGCGAAGCGGTCGGTGTCTTCGATTCCCATTATTTCTCCAAGGTTTTTAAAAGGAATACCGGGTTATCACCTACGGAGTTTAAAGATGTTTTTCGCAAAAAGTAAGGAATCGTTTAATAAGTTGATAAATGTAAATTTAATTCGTTGCTGATAGCTCTGCGAATTCCTTCACGGGGTGAGCGATAACTTTTTACCTTCCCTTTACCTAAATTTTGAGATTATCCGCTAAAAATACTACGATACATATCTCCGAGAATGTTGGCATTGACGGATTATTTTGCTTAAAAATCCCCCTACCGTAATTTTTTACCCTTTGATCGAATGCTTTTAAAAGCTTGCTTTCTAAAATGATCATATTTTACCCATGGAAGGGTTTTCTATTTATTTATTAACAATGACATTTTGGTTAAGATTAGATTAAAGATTTGAGGACCCATTCGTAGGCCGGATTTAGACTGGGTGACGATGGTACTCAGAAATAAAAAAAGGGAGATGTGTTTGGTGAAAAAAAGTCTAATTTTGGTGAGTCTTTTGGCAGCTTTAGTGCTCATTGGCGGCGTTCAGTTGGCTCCATGCAGCGCGGCTTCCAAGACCGAAATCGTCTTTTGGAATTTGTTTGGTGGTGGCGAAGGGGATTTTGTCGATAAAATCGTTAAAGATTTCAACGACTTCCAATCGGATGTGGATGTAAAAGCCTTGCGGCTCACATCCAATGAGTATTATGCCAAATTCGGAGTGGCGTTGGCTTCCGGCAAAGGTCCCGATGTAGCCATTTGTCACATCGATCACCTCGCGCCGTTTGTAAAAGCGAACCAATTGACGGCATTAGAGCCGGTGGCAAGTAAGGTCGGTTTCAAATTTAGCGAAGTAGCCGATAATCTGGCCAAGCAAGCCACATTTAATTCCAAGCAGTATGCAGTGCCGATCGATACTCATTTTCATATGTTATATTACAATAAAGCCATTTTAGGCAAGGCCGGATTATTGAATAGCGACGGCACTCCCAAATTGGGGGCCATCTCTCCGGAAGGCTTTAAAAAATTTCTTCAGCAAATCAAAGATAAGGTACCGGGCGTAACCCCGCTCCCCGTCAATACCCCGTATTTCCATGAACCTTTTTATAACTTGTATTATGAGGCGGGCGGCGATCTTTTGAACGCCCAATTGACCAAGGCTGCTATTAATAATCAGAAGGCAATCAAAGTTCTCAAGTATTATATGGATTTATATGATAGCAAACTTAGCGATATCAACGATACCACTCCTTGGCAAACTTTCCATGACGGGAAAGGTGCGGTTTGGATCGGCGGTGTGTGGGAAGCCGGCTGGCATTTTGGCGACAATAAAGATATCGCCGTCATTCCTTTGCCAGCTATTTTCGGAGGCTTAGCTCATTATGGCTCCTCCCATACACTGGTAATACCGGCTTATGTTTCCAAAGAAAAACAAATCGCAGCGATGAAATTCATGAAGTATTACATCGAAAAGGGTGGTTATACTTGGGGTCAGGCTGGTCATGTTCCTTCCGGCAAAGTTGTGGTAGCCAGCAAGGAATATAATTCCTTACCATACCGGAATTACTTTGTTCAAGCCCAGAAAACCGTTAAATTTGCTCCTAAGACCGGAAAATATGACGCGATCGATACGGTTATCCGGGAACAATTACAGAACATTATCTTTAAGAAAGTCACTCCTGAAGAGGGCTTGAAACAGGCTGATAAGAATATCAACCAAATCCTGAATCAATAGTATGCAAAAATGATGCAGCGGGTTGTCGCAAAGTAGGAAAATAGCGAAAGATGTAGATATATCGCTGTTACACATATAATATATTTTATATCTTCTCGATCTTTAATACTTTTGCAACAGCCCCTGCACTCACAAATTATCTTTTTTCAGCTATTTGACTAAATTCTAGAATTTGAGGAGTGCTGTCCATGGAATCCAAAAGAGACCCCCGAAATTCAGGAATCATTCATAATGAACTCCTCTACCGGCAGACTTCCGGGCATCCTTTCAGCCGCTTTATCGCTAACGAGTTCGCTGCGTTCTTGTTTTTATTGCCGTTCTTGATTCTGTTCGGAATATTTTATTTATGGCCCTTGTTGAGAGGAGCCTGGATTAGCCTCTATTCCTGGGGAATATCGGGAATGAATCGATTTGTGGGCCTTCAGAATTATATTCAATTATTCCAGGAAAAAGATTTTTTTGTTTATTTATGGCATTCGATCTACTTTGTACTCTTGGCAACCCCTTTATTGATAATTTTAGGGCTCATTTTGGCTTTGATCATCAATCAGAAAATAGCCGGGAGAACCTTTATCAGGTCTTTCTTTTTTTTGCCTTACGTGTTATCCGTAGCGGTCATCGGATTTATCTGGCTACGCATGTTTGATCCCAAACAAGGTTTACTCAATGTAATCCTTCATATTTTCGGGTTTCCCCGGGAGATCAACTGGTTGACCGATTCTCATCTGGCCTGGTGGTCCATTATTATTGCCTCAGTCTGGTGGGGCGTCGGATTTGTGATGATCCTGTTTCTCGCCGGTCTGCAGGAAATTTCGGAAGAGCTCTATGAAGCAGCCAGCATTGACGGGGCTAATTCATTCCAAAGATTCTGGGCGATCACCTTGCCCGGTTTATCTAGAGTCATGAGTGTACAAATTTTCTTTCAAGTTATTAATAATTTTAAAATCTTTGGTCAAACTCAGATTATGACCCATGGGGGTCCTGGAGATACAACACGAACAATTATTCAACAGATTTATATCACCGGTTTCAGCAAGAATGCATTTGGTCAAGCTGCAGCGCAATCTGTGATTTTTTGCCTTTTTATGCTGCTCATATCGGCCTTACAATACCGGTTTTTAAATAAGGAGTAAACAGGAGAATTTTTCCTATCATGTTTATCATGGGCTTCAACTTATACACGGTGGAGGAATTAATCATGCATTTGAAACGATCAGCTCTAAATGTATTGGCCTGGCTATTGGGGTTGTTATTCATATTGCCTATTTTTTGGATGATTATTGTCTCGGTAAAACCCGAGGGTAATAACGCATTGCAACTTAAAGAATGGTTTACATTTAATAATCTTACGTTGAACAATTATATCAAAGTGATACATTCCTCACCGATTCTTTTATGGACATACAATAGTTTGATCATTGCGATTTTATCAACAATTATCCTTTTATTTTTGAGTTCTTTGGCTGCTTTTGCCTTATCAAAAATTAATTTCAAAGCGAAATTTCTGATCTATTGTTTGTTGGTTACCGGGCTGTTGGTGCCGACTGAAGCCATCTTAATTCCTCTATATGATACGATGTTTCATTTCAAATTAATCGACAATATGTGGGGAATCATTCTACCGTCGCTCACCCATCCGTTAGGGATTTTTCTATTGAAACAATTTATGGATGGTGTCCCGAATGACTATATTGAAGCCGCTGCTTTGGACGGATGCAATAAAATTGAGTTATGGTGGAAAATTTGTCTTCCGTTGACCAAGCCGGCCATGGTTGCCATCAGTATTTTCTTTTTTCTATTATCCTGGAACAATTATATATGGCCCTATATCTGCATTAATTCTCAGGAAAATATGGTTTTGCCCACTGGAATTCCCATTTTCCTGGGTAATAACATTTTTGTGTTAAATACGGTTATGACTGCTAGCGCTATCGCTGCAATTCCTGCCATGATTGTATTCATTACTCTTCAAAAATTTATCGTACAAGGCGTATCTATGGCCGGTATTAAAGGATGAACGGATTTTGAGGGTTTAATTTGATCCACAGTGGAGGCGATCTTTATGACATCATTTTTTAAAAATCCGATTATGGCTCATGGGGCAGATCCCTGGATGTACCGGCATTCGAATGGTAATTACTATTTTATGATATCGCTTCAAGATAAGCTTGATTTATGGAGCTCCAAAAGCCTTAGCGCCATCGCTCAGGGAAAACGGCACACCATTTGGGTTCCAAAAGTTTCGGGACCTTGTTCCCATAATATTTGGGCGCCGGAAATCCATTTTTTAAAGGACAGATGGTATGTTTATTTTACGGCTAATGATGGCGGGGGGGATGAAACCCGGAGGATTTATGTATTAGAAAATAAATCCTCCGATCCAATGGAAGGAGTTTGGGAGGAGAAAGGGGCTTTAAATACCCAATATGCCGGATTGGACGGAACGGTGTTCCAGCATCGCGGAAAATTGTTTTTCCTTTATGCGGGATATGGTAATTACCCGGATTATGGCTCGGCCCTTTTTATGACTGAAATGATCAATCCCTGGACACTTGGGAATGAAAACATTTTATTAAGTAAACCCGAATATGACTGGGAAAAGCGGGGCGGAATGGCTATCAATGAAGGACCGGCCATTTTAAAAAGAAACGGCAAGATATTTGTGATTTATTCGGCCAGTACCACTTGGACGGAGGATTACTGTTTGGGAATGCTCACAGCTTCCGATTTAAGCGATCTCATGATACCGGAATCGTGGACTAAGTCGAGTCAGCCGGTATTTAAAAAATCAGTGCAAAACCAGGCCATCGCGCCCGGACATAATAGCTTTACCCAGTCTCCAGACGGCAGGGAGGATTGGATTGTTTACCATGCAATCACTGAAACCTCGGGAGAAAAATTGGATCTAACGCTTCGGAGCACTAGAGCCCAAAAATTTGGGTGGAATACCGACGGCACACCCAATTTCGGGGAACCGGTATCTTGCACAAAAGAAATCAATGTCCCATCCGGTGAAGAATAACAAAGTGAGAGCTCTGAAGTGATGATTGATAACCCCAAAGATATTCTTTAACCCTGTCCTAAGTGCAAACAGAATTCATTTCATCGTGAAAAATAAAATGATTGCCTCTTACCGGCATTTTTCGCCAAGAATTAACCGAAAGTTGATATAGGCGTGGTATTAGAAAATTTTGATTTTTCGGTTCGAGTAAGGCGGAATTTTGACGTTGTATGTAGAATATTCAATTTAATTTATTCAGCAGAAACATATAATCAAACCAGCGGGAGGAGGGTTGTCCAATTGTTACGAGCCAAGCTTCATGCGCCCACAATTAATAAAAATACCATCAGCCGGGAAAAGCTGTATCAGAAACTGCAACGTGGAACACAGTCCAAGCTCATGCTGGTCATCGCGCCTGCGGGTTACGGCAAGACCACTGCTGTCCTGGATTGGATTAGAAATTGCGGTTTGCCTTCGGCATGGCTGTCGATGGATGCCCGTGATAATAATCCGGTGCTTTTTTGGAACTATTTTTGCGCTGCGCTGGATCCTATCGTCCCGGGTATCAGTAAAAGCGCTGCATATGTTTTTGATTCCCCGGAACTGCTGAGAGCCAATATTCATATCAACATCCTCATCGACCGGCTGGCGGAGCTGACATCCGACGCTCTGTTGGTCCTGGATGACCTGCACACAATCACCGATCCATCCATCTTGGGAGGACTCTCCTACCTCATAAGCTATCTGCCTGAAAAGATGCACCTGATGATTATCAGCCGGACAGAGCCCGGACTGGAAATAAGCAAACAGAGGATCAAATGGCAGATCGGGCGTTTGGATCAAAAAGACCTGCGTTTTCGGAATCCGGAAATTTCCCGTTTTTTTAAGGCTCGGGGAATCATGCTGGAAAACGATTCACTCAAAGAAGTTGAAAGTTATACGGAAGGATGGGCTGCCGCATTGGTTGCGGTCGCTATGTCCCTGGAGGATGAAAAAGGAGAGCATAATGCCATAGCGGCGCTTTCACTTTCACAATCAAGCCGGGACATTGAAGAATATCTCAAGACCGAAGTGCTTAGCGCCTGGCTACCTGAGAAAAAGGCCTTTGCTGTTAAAACCGCTATCCTGGATACCCTCTCCGAAGATATTTGTAATGCAGTCACCGGGGCCGATAATGCCGGAGAAATACTAAAAGAGCTTCACGAAGGAAACGGTTTTCTGGTGGTTGTGGATGAACAAAAACACTATTATCGGTATCACTATCTGTTTAAGAATTTCCTTACCAAGCTGCTTTTGGAAACCGATCCGGAGGGAGCGGGAGTCTCCGGTTTGTATGTCAAGGCAGCTCATTGGTTCCGGGAGCATAAATTGGTTCCGGAAGCCATTGAATACTTTTTAAATGGAGGAGCCTATCCGGAAGCCTATGAACTAATCGAGCAACAGATTGAACCATTATTACACAAAAACGATTTCGGCACCCTGCTGGCGTGGATCGAACATCTGCCAAAAGAGTATATGGACCAGAGCTTTCAAATCGCTTTATTTTATACAATTTATTATGCGGAAACCGGTCATTATGATTTGTCGCGGCAATGGCTGGGACGGATGAAAGCCATGCAAGACGATGATCAGGATGATTCCAGACCAGGACGGAATAAATACAATTTTTTGGCTTGTTCTTTGGCAGAGGCCAACTTGTTGATACGGGAAGGGAAAATCGATTTCCTGCCGCTGGTTGTGGCCTCAGCCGAGACCCATGCCAGCCAGTTTTATAAAATGTCGGAATATAATGATTTCAATACGGCGGATATTTACTTCTACCGTTCTCCCATCAGTAAGATAGCGGGATTTTTCGGAAAAAATCCCGCTCAATATGGAAAGTTGATCGAAAGTTACCGGAAGATGATTTCCGTCAATCCGGGCTATGCACCGCTAGGAGTCGGTGAATATATGTACGAAACAAATCAGCTGGAGGAAGCCCTGTCTTACTTGCTGAAGGCATTGGAAGAGGCGGAGAATGCCAAGTGCCCCGGCGCCCTTGTTCCTGCCATGGTGGACATCGCCCGGATCAAAAGAGCGGGGGGTGATCCGGCGGGCGCTTTGGAAGTGCTTGAAGAATGCCGGAAGAAGCTTGAAGGCTTCGGCAAGGCCCATTGGATTTATATGATTCAAGCCTTCCGGTGCCGGATATATTTGGAGCGAGGAGATACGGCTAAGGTGGAAGAATGGTTGGCTTCCTGCCAACTCAATATCTTTACCGGGGTTAACCGGATCAGAGAGTTTGAATTGTTGATATATGCGAGGGTGCTAATGATGAAAGAGCGCCTGCATGATGCCAGACTGCTGCTACAAAGGCTGCTTTCTTTCACGGAGGAGAATGCCAGGCTCCATAGCCGGGTGGAAGTATTAAATCTGCTGGCGTTACTTGACTACCAAAACAATCATCTGCCCAGTGCTCTGAGTAACCTCGAAAAATCTTTGGAAATCGGGATGGAGGAAGGTTATGTCCGCAGCTATCTGGATGAATTAACTCCCATGGCCCGGCTGTTACGGTATTATACTATTTCGCGGAGAAAGCCGGCCGATCCGCAAACCACGGAACAACTTACGGATTATGCCAAGGAGCTGTTACGGCAGATACATGAAAATTTTCCTGAAATCATGGACGTATATGGTGAGGCTGCGCCTGTCGGGATGAAAGAGCTCTTCACCGAACAGGAGAAAAAAGTGCTGGAACTGTTGATGAAGGCTCACACCAACCAGGAGATCAGCGTCAAGCTGGGTATTGGTCTGAGGACTGTTAAGACGCACACGGCGAATATTTACGGCAAACTGGGCGTGAAAAACCGCGCTCAATGTGTGAAGTTGGTCCGTGAGACCAAGCTACTGGAGAAACCCTGAAATATACGAAGAATAATAACATTGCTGAATACCTGCCTTGCCGGCAGGTATTTTGTCGTACTTTGGTACGATTTGAAATTTATCATTTTACGTTAAAATAAAATTATCCTGGGGAAAAATCGGCTTTGGCCAATTAATGTGAAAATACAATTAGACTAATAAACCATAAACTGGCGAACGCCGCGTTGGAGGATTTCAAAAATAGGGGAGTTTATTCTTATTGAAGAAAATATCGGAATATTACATTTGTCCTAATTGTATTGATTGCTGTTGTAATATTATGGGAAAACTTTGTTTGAGAAAGATCAAGAGATAATAGCTAAAAATTGAATCTTTATCAAAGGTTGGATTTCAATTTTATGTATGATTATCTGCCGCACATTTTATTATTTGTGATTGCCATCCTTTTCATCCAAGGACTGGTGATTTATGCCTGGCGTTTACGGTCGATACCCGGAGCGTTGCCGTACGCCATACATAAGGCGGGAATTGTCCTGTTGTTGCTTTCCTTGCTGATGGCTTCCATCAGCGCCCAATTTACGGAAAAGCTCCTCTGGATCCGGATGTACCATGCGGGCATGTTTATTGCCATGGAAGCCTGGTTGGCATTAACGGTAAAAATCACCGGCCGGGAGAAATGGTTTAATCGTTGGACCGTCACAGTCTGGCTGACAGTTTTGGGAACTGCCCTCGCCATTCTCTTCTCCAATGAGAGGTACGGTTTATACTGGAACCGGATCTGGGCAGCAGGGTCCGGGGTCCGGGAGATTATGGGAGTTTGGGGCAACTTAATTATTGATACCGGTTATTTGGTGCTATTATTTTGCACTTGCCTGTTTTTTCTGCGATTTTTACGAGTCCGGGGCATTCTGCGGGCTCAGGCCGGGATCATGGTCTTTTCCACTTTTATTACCATAACCGGGTATTTTTGCTGGAGGATGGGGGCTACTCCGGCGGTCCGCCAGGATTCGCTGGCAATGGCCTATATTATTTCCGGGCTACTCGATGCCTTTGCTTTTTTTAAATTGCGGTTGTTCGATATTATGCCGGCGGCCCAGGCCATGGTAACCCAAATGATGGGAGACGGCCTGGTAGTTGTGGACAAACTGGGAATTATCGTGGGCGTTAATTCCGCGGCGGAGCGGATCATTGGCGGTTCAAGCCCCGAAGTTTGCGGTAATACAGCTGGGGAGGTCTTCGAACTCTGGCCGGAATTGAGCGGTCTGGTCAGCCTCCGGATGACCGGGAGCGTCGAATTAGTAATCAATGGGGAGTTTTATAACGTGATGGTTGACCCTTTGTCTGCCTGGGGAGTGGGATTAATGGGTTTAACCATTGTTTTTCACAACATCTCCGCCGAAAAAAAAGCGCAACAACTTTTAATCCAACAAGAACAAGCTGCGGCGATTATCAAAGAAAGGGACCGTCTGGGGCGGGAACTCCACGACGGGCAGGGACAAATGGTAAGTTATTTGTCAATGCAACTGGAGGCGGCCCGTTCCTGGATTGCCCGCGATCGGCCCGCTCAGGCGGATTCTTTGTTAAAAGATTTGGTGGGGATGACCCAGGGTTTGCACACGGATATCCGGGAATCCATCACGAACTTAAAAAGCAATGGGGACCAAGATGGTTTTTTAGGTACCTTATCCGGTTATCTGAAATGGTTCGGCCGGAATTACGGTATCGAGACCACTCTGGTGATAACGGAGAATGTACAGGAAGAGCTGTTTTCCCCGGTTAGCGCGGTGCAACTCCAGCGAATCATCCAGGAAGCACTGACCAATATCCGTAAACACGCCGGCGCGGAAAGAGTCCGGGTTACAGTAACTGTTGACAATAACGAGGTCGAGATTGTGGTGGAAGATGACGGCGTTGGTTTTGAGGTCGCGAAATCATTGGCGAAACAAGGAAGTTATGGGCTGAAGATCATGATGGAACGGGCTGCCGAAATTGGAGCCAGTGTACAGTTTGATTCCCGGTCGCAGACGGGAAAGGAAACGGGAACTAGCGTGAAGATTACGGTTCCGACTGTAAAAAAATAAGCTGCGTTTTCAATAAAGATTAATCCGAGGGGCCTATTTTCATTTTCGCGCGGAGGCGCAGAGACACAGAGTGTAAGCAAATAAATACGTCTTTGCGCAGGACATTGTGTTTGGTAATTATTTTATCAAACAGATAATTCCACCAACCATTCTAGAGAACATAGCCAAAAATTAAAAATGAAGGGATCTTTTCCTCATGCGGTTATTCTTGGTGGACGACCATGTTTTGTTTCTGGAGGGACTGCGTAACCTTTTGCTGGCCAACGGGTTCGATGTCGTCGGGACTGCCGCCGGCGGTCGGGAAGCTTTGGCTCAGGTTGAGTCATGCCGGCCCGATGTGGTTTTGCTCGATGTGCAAATGCCTGAGATCGACGGGGTTGAAACGACGCGGCTCATGAAGGCGAAATATCCCGATCTGAAAATCGTGATGTTGACGATCTCCCAGGATGACAGTTATCTATTTGAAGCTATCAAGGCTGGAGCGTCGGGTTACCTGTTGAAGGGTTTGGAAAAGGAGAAGTTCCTGGAACTTTTAAAGGGAATTGCCGACGGCGAATCACCGCTCTCTCCGGGCCTCGCCGGCAGGATTATGGCGGAATTCGCCCGTAGGGAGAATCAGCGCTCAAACCAGATTCAAACTGAACAAAAGTTATCCGAGTCGCTGACATCGCGCCAGTCGGAGATCCTGCGCAAGGTGGCCCAGGGAATGACCTACAAAGAAATCGGAGCGGAACTCAATATTAGTGAAGCCGCCGTCAAGTACCATATGGGAGAAATTACTTCCCGGCTGCAGTTGGAGAACCGGGCCCAAGTCGTCGCCTTTGCCGCAGAACTGGGATTGGGGTCTGGGGGGGAGTAATTGATAAAATGGGATGGCTTTGCGGGTTTAGACCCCTATCTTGCGCCTCTTTTAGAGGCGACTTTCCCCGCTCGGGGAAAGGAACGGCAGATCCTTCGGTGTTTTAATAACTACATAGCATGATGGTTATCTCTGCCCCGAGCGGGGCGGAGGCACAAGAGCGGGGGTCTTAGCCCGGATTTGAGCTAAAACCCCTGAACCGCTTATTTTCTAAAAAGTATAGGTTTCCTATACTTTTTTTTGTTGCCAAACTATACTTTCGTCTAGTGCCCTTTTGGGCCGGGATTGATATGATTAGTCTGTTCGTAACTATTCAGGACTTAAAAGAATTCAGGAGTCAGAAACCGGAATCAGGAGTTGTAAATGAATCCTTGAAGATTACCTTTCAGAGTTTTATTCTGAATTCTGAATGCTGGCTCCTATATTCTATTCCATAGATTTAAAGCCCTGAATGCTTTTTTTATATGACTTTACGACAGGGGTTTAGCCATGGCCAGGACGGAAGTGCTTTTTTGTGGAAATTCGCTATATCTTGACAGTCTGGCAGCCGGGCTCCGGATGAGCGGAAAGATTCGGGTTTTCCGGTCGGAGTCTTCTATTCTTCCCGTTGTGGAGGAGTTGAAGATGCTCCATCCGGACGGAGTAATATTTGAGATGGAGCAGCAATCCCAATTTTTGGTTGACGATTTTATCACACTTCTTCCTTTAATTCGCTTTATTGGGATTCATCCCGATGGGGAGAATATGACGGTTTTTTCACGTCATGATAAACATTTGGTTCCGGTGGCGAAATTGGAGAAAGTGATTTTGGAAACTGCGATGGAGGAATAGGGGAACACATCTCCACCCAGCCCTGAAACGGCTGGGCTGGGTATATCAAAAAATATTCCAAACCCCCTATGGGGCTCGGCAAAGACTTCGATGCATAACCTAGCCCAGGGGTTTGAGCCCTGGGCGGACGGAATGGACATGAATTGATTATGTTTCAAAAAATATAAAAAGGAGATTTTACGATGAAAAGACTTTTCCCCATAATTTCAACATTGATGCTTATGTTGACCCTGGCCCTCGCCGGCTGCGGCGGCGGTAATAGTGGAGGTATTCCTCCAACCTCAGGAATTACTCTTGATATGGTACCGGTCTCGGGCGGCTTAAGTTTTCCTACAGATGGTGATACTATGACGATGCGCTATGGCGAAGAAACTGCGGATAGCGGTTATGGCGGTAAAGGCTCAGATAGTCTTCACATGACGGTACCTCGCGCTTACGATATTGCCCAAACTGATGTGACTTATGAGCAATGGTCTACGATATATACCTGGGCTACTACCAAAGCTACCAACAAATACAGTTTTGCTCATGCCGGAGTTGGAGGAAGCAGTGGCTCAAGTGACCTTTTGCAGCCGGTAACCACGGTTTCGTGGTCTGATGCCATAGTTTGGTGCAATGCCTTGACCGAGTATTATAATGCGAATAATGGCAAAAATTATGCGTGTGTATATACATATAACGGCGCTATTATCCGGGATTCAACCAATAATACGGCTTGTAGTAATGTGACTGCGGTTTCAAAAGCAGGAGGGTTCCGCCTGCCGACCAATAATGAGTGGGAACTGGCGGCGCGCTATATCGGAACTACGGCTCCAACTGTATCTCCTTTGTCGACTGCGAGAGTAGAGTGGCCGAGCGGGAGTGGATTTTATTGGACACCCGGATCTTATGCCAGTGGGGCTACTGATGACTATAGTGATTCAAGTGCTACCGCAGAAGTGGCTGTAAATTGGCCAAATAGTTGCACGGCGGATGTTGCAAGTAAACGCCCTAACCAACTCGGCCTCTACGATATGACCGGTAACGTTGCGCAAATGTGTTTCGACTCCTATGGAACTCACCGGGTAATGCGCGGATGGGCCTATAATACTTTCCTAGATGTCACGGGGCTTGGCTGTATGTTCGACTGCGACCTGACTTCCACTTACAACTACGCAGGTTTTCGTGTGGTGAGGACTCAGTAGTTTTTTGTTTTCCTGTGAAAATTGATCTGATTTGCGTATTTTGGTACGACGTGCGTTTCCCCTTTTTTTGTTACGATAAAAGAATAATTCCTTTAGTTCATAGGCAATTCCCTTTATCTTGACTCTCTGGCAACCGGGCTCCGGATGAGCGGGCGGATTCGGGTTTTCCGGTCGGAGTCTTCCATTCTTCCTATCGTGGGGAGTTGAAGATGCTCTATCCGGACGGAGTGATCTTTGAGATGGAACATCATCAATCCGAACCTTTGGTTGCCGGTTTTATCTTCGCGTTGCCTATGGTCCGATTTATAGGCATCCATCCCAACGGTGAGAGAATGACGGTTTTTTCAGCAACCGGAAGCCATTTGGCTGCGGTGGAGGAGTTGGAAGAGGTGATTTTGGAAAGGGGGCGGGAGGATAATCTGCCACAGACCCCTCTCTAGCTCTTCCCGTTGCGGAGAGAGTAACCGAAGTCTACGAAGTCTAAGATCTTTAAGAGATCAGCGGCTAGGGTTACTCTTCCACTGAAACAACTGCCCTGAACGACATCATTGGGGAAGAGCCCGCCTTTCAAGAAAGGCGCGAGTTAGGTCGCAGTTAAGCTTTTGAATCATTCCAGGTTATTCAGTATCAAATTATATTTCAAAATATCGAGAGGAGATTTTGTGATGAAAAGATTTTTTCCCATGATTTTAACATTAATGCTTATTTCGACCCTGGCTATTGCCGGCTGCGGCGGAGGGAATAGCGGAGGGAATCCGGGTGGGACAAGTTACAACCCTGGCGATGCAAGCACTTATACCGTCGGCGGTATATCGTTCAAGATGCACTATGCCCCGAGCGGCTCTTTTAATTCTACTGATGATACCGGTCCGTGTACTCTGGACGGCACGGTCAACGTTGCCAACCCTTACTGGATCGCGGAGACCGAAGTGACGTATGCATTATGGTGTGCGGTATATAAATGGGCAACCGGTGATGCAGATATGGATGGGAGCATCGGCAGCGGTGAGACGAAAGGAACATATACCTTCGATCATTTGGGTGGACGCGGTGGGTATGTTGATGAGACTTATGTTCCATATATCACCGGCCATGAAACCGATCCGGTGACCTGTATCAGTTGGCGAGACGCTCTTGTTTGGTGCAATGCGCTGACCGACTATTACAATTTCCAAAACCATAAGAGCCTTGCCTGCGTATATATGAACGGTAGTGATATTATCCGGGATTCAACGAATTTAGGCGGCGTCACCGTGACTGTGGTTTCAACTGCCAAAGGTTTCCGCTTACCAACAAGCGACGAGTGGGAATTGGCGGCGCGGTATCAAAACGGGTCAACTTGGACTCCCGGGACTTATGCCAGCGGAGCAACTGCGTCCTACACGGACTCTGGCGCTACAAAAGTGGCGGCTTGGTATGGGGATAACAGCGCGATAAGCGGCGCTAATTCTACCCATCCGGTAGGCCTCAAGCCCAGTAACGGTAACTCTCTTGGCCTTTACGACATGAGCGGGAATGTCTGGGAAATGTGCTTTGATGAAAATCCCGGTGTCTCAAATGACTGTGTGATACGGGGTGGTATGTTTGATAGTCCTTCCGATTGCGTAGTGGTTGGCTATGTGGCAAGTAATACCATGGTTGGCGCAAATTACGGTACGGGCTTTCGTCCGGTGAGGACTCAGTAAGTTTGACCGGATGGATAAATTATTTTAAATAATATTGAACGAGATACCTGCCCTTCATATGGGTATCTCGTTTGATTTATGATTGCCATTCTGTCCGCCCAAGCCTGAAGGCCTGGGCTAAGTTTTAAAGAGCACCCCGGCTAAGCCTAAAATACGCAAGCGTATTTTATGAAATATCAAGATATTTCAGGGCTGCTGGTTTTGCATCGAAGGGTTCACCGAGGCCAAGGGTCAAGAGACTCTAAAGTCCTTTAGAATATTTTTTGATATACCCAGCCCAGCCGTTTCAGGGCTGGGCGAAAAGATCATAGGTGCAACCGAAGAATCTCGGTGATGAATGTATTGAAGTCTTCCAAGTCGGTTTGTAAAATTTTATAAATCTCCGTATCCTGAATTTCGAAATAAAGATGGACGACCTTATTTCGAAATTTGGTCATCAACAGATATCTTTGAAGATTGGCGGGATCCAAAAAACCATTCTCGCTCATCATCCGAAAACTCTCCGCCTGACTGGCGGGTGTACCCAAACGATGTTTGGCAATAATATGGTCGCAAATATCGCTCATGTTTTCAATCGAAACTTGCAGTAAATGTTTGGCTGATTCCACATTGCGAAAATCCCCCAAAAAATCATCACTGGGTAAATTTTTCAAAAATTGAAGTTTGCGAAGATTTGCTTCAATCGTAGCGAGCTTCTGCCTGATTTTGTCACGGTTTACCAATTTGGTAATCCTCCTTCAAGCCTTCATCCCAATCCCGGAAGAACATCCGATAACGATACTCCTGGTCATGATAGCGCAGTAAAATGTCTTCCAGAAAATCGGAAGTCAGATCAGGGTCGGCTTCATAGATCAAACGTCCGCCCGCGAGGGCCTTAAATTGCATGAATAACGGCGCTTTGTTCAGATTTAGCAGATCGATTGCTTCAAAGCCAACGACTGCCGATAATTGAACCTGTAAGGCCATTTCAGCCCGGAGATCGACATCTTCTTTAAATAGGACCGCCAAGTCCAGATCACTATTTTGGCCGGCCGATCCATCGTTATAAGAACCAAAAAGATAGAGCGCCGCAATATGCGGTTCTTTTTGGCAAAACCCCTGTAATAATGGGGAAATCTCTGAAATATTCAGCATCTTACCACTTCCGCTTTTTTCCTTCTCGATTGATTATACCATATTGAAGCGTTGCATCAATATTGTGTTGCTGAAATGCCGGGAAGTGTTCACCAGACACGCCAAAGTGATTTTTTTCGTTGGAAAATAAAACAACTCGGCTGAATAACTATAATGCCCCCCCGGAATAACCGCACATACTAACCCCATTTCCCAAATCATCCCCGAATATTCCAAGTCCGGCCAGGCCCACCTCCTTTGTATCCTAACTCACCGAAGCGAGAATTATTCGTAAGCATAAAATGAATGACGGTTTTGAGGGTCCACGGAATTTTGGCGGCGACATACTTTTTGATGTAAAGAGGCGGCGCTTTTCGGCTTCCTGCCTCAAATATCGGGGATGGTTATAGGGTCCAAAAGCTAAAGATGCCGGAGTAAAATCTGGGAGAAAACATTTTCTAGATCCTGCAAGGGTGAAAATGTCTATTTACAATACTTGTACATGCACCCGCTGCTAGGGATGGCAGCGGCGCGGCTCGAATATAGGATGTATTAAGCCGTCGGCAATCGGAAAAACCCGAGAAGACGCAGACACGATGTCTGTGTCGGTTAAATCAAAAACTCCTACTCCGGCAACCGGATGGTCGGAGCAATGGAAGGAGGCCCGGGAACATGGGTCCCGGCGCGTTTTTGGTGACTTTTTTAGCGGTAAAAAAGTCACCCGGCCGATGGAATCCGTGGACCAAAATGATCGGCATATATTTTCCAAGTATCCAAATAAGAAGGACTTCGCCAACGTGCTCAAAATTTTCGACGGTACTACAGCTTGCTCTCTAAAAATTTATCCAGGACTGTGAAAAAATAAACTCATAGACTTGCAATAAGCCTGAATAATCTTAAACGAAATTCAGTATAGGTTTTGCTGCTGTTGGTAAAATGCCGGGAAGTATTTACCAGACACGCGAAAGTGATTTTTTTCGCTGGAACATAAAACAATTCGGCTGAATAACTATAATGTCCCCCGGAATAACCGTATATGCTAACCCCATTCCCCAAATCATCCTCGAATATTCCAAGCCCAGCCATGCCCATTTCATCAGCATTAAACATATTTTCGGTCATCTGTTCAAATGCGGATTTCATAAGAAAATGGCGATCATTAAAAATAGCTTTGATGAATGCCGCCATGTCATAAACGCAAGATGTAACCCCGCCGTCCGGAGTCCGACATGCTTCATCAAAATAGGTGCAGTCAATGTAACTTTTATCATTGTTAATGTCAATGTAGCCTCGGGCTAGATTTTTGGGGAATGGATGATCGGGATCATAATCCGTGCTTTTCAATCGGAGTGGAGTAAAAATTCTTTCTCGAAAGACATCATTTAAGCGTTGATGAGTGACCTTCTCGATAATCAAACCGAGCAGCAAGAAGTTGGAATTGGAATAATGAAAACTGCTGCCCGGCGGAAAGTAGGAAGGATGGTTGTAAATTAGTTTAAGACAATTTAGGATTGTCTGCTCCTTGTTATTTCCCAGCTTACAGTACTTGACCGGGTCCTGGATATCGGTGTAGTTATAGATGCCGCTGGTGTGATTGAGCAATTGCCGGATGGTGACTTGCTCCGCATTTTGGATGGATTGAATTATATCCTTGGCAAGATATTTGGAGATCGGATCATCCAGCGAGATTTTATGTTCTTGAAACAACTGGAGCGTTACCACGCCGGTAAACATTTTGGTGATGCTGCCGATGCGGCTGATGCTGTTCTTTTGGATGTGGATATGATTTTTGATATCCATGACGCCCTTGGCGCATACATAGGTTCCATAGTCGGGTTCATCGATCAGGACGATAACTCCCGGTAGGCCTTTGGCGATGGATTCGTCGACAATCGGTTCCACTAAACCGGCAAGGGGATGGTTTTGGCTGTCATCATCATAAGGTACTTTGTTATCATAGTAGTGCTGATCATGTATGAGTGGCATGGATGATAGGTTGCTTTTGAACTGGATTTGAGTGTCACAAAAGGCAGTAATAGAAAATAAGGCAAGAAAAGAAAGGAGGGGAATTAGTTTGATGGATTTTACAATACCGTGCTGGGATATTTTCATAGAGCCACCTGCCTCCGATAAGTTAGTGCCAAGGAGTATATTCGGGAGATTACAATTATTTCCTGTTTGGATGGAAATTGATTTGGGGTTTACCAATTTTAATTGATGGATTATTTAATCTGAAATATGCAATAGACAATGAAATAGGACTTTTCGTTGTTTGGTTGAGGGTATTATCGGAAGGAATAACAGGAATTCGGAAACAGATATGGAATTATTATTTTGAATGCAATAGTGGCTGATATATATATTAACTATTACAAAACCAATTTTTGCCATAAAGGACAAATAAATTTATAAATACTGTTTTAGGGCTATTGCTAGTATCATTGATATTTAGAGTGAAATGAAAAGCCGGTGAAATAAGTGTATCAAGAAAGTGAAACGACTAATTCTCAAAAAAGATTTACTGCACAACAATACCAAAAAAATAATGAATATGACAAAGCGAAATTGATATATAGAGAATTATGGGATGGTAAAGCTGAAAATTATGATAAATGGCTGGGCTGGGAATATGCAGATACATTAAAAAGATTAAGTAAACCCGATGATGCCATATGCACCAGCAAAGAAGTTTTTCATAAATATCCAGATTTTAAATTTAATAATAATCTTTTGTGCTGGCTTTTATATGAGAAATATATAAAGGCAATCACAGAAGAGTCGGCATTACAACAAAAAAGAAATATGTTGAAGGTCTCGGAATTCATAGTAGGCACTGTTTCCCAAGACGGAAAAAAGTCGGCCTTTGAAAGCACTGTATTTAAAGTTGTCGATGTATTAAAAAGTCAAAACAATATTAATCATAAAGAAATTCTCAAATGGATTGATAAACTTGATTATAATCTACTATCGGAGGATGTCTTTACTCTTAATTTAAACGATGGAAGGACTAAAGAAGGGGCTTCAAGAAAAGAGGAATATTTTTCAATAAAAACCAAAGCATTAGAAGCCATTGAGGATTTTGAGGAATGCCTTAATTGGAGCAATATTGCATTTGAGACTATTCCGAAATTTCATTATGATAATGATATCTGGATCGATGTAAGGCGCAATTACTGTATTGCAATGCTTTCCAAAGACGAAAAGTTTAATGATGCAATACAAAATCTTATTAATTTGGCAGAAAGAAAAAAGCATTGGTCGATTTATAGTAAAATTTTTGATTGCTATTCCGGTGTGAATAATATAGACGCAGCGCTAAAATTTGGTGCAAAGGCTTTATTATCAAGAGATCCTATGAATATGAAAGTAGCGCTTTTATATAATTATGCGTTGCAACTAGAAAAAGCCAGCAAAGCAAATGAAGCGGCTATGCATTTTGCACTTGCAGCACAAATAAGGAGAAAATTTGATTGGAAGATTAACACTGATCATAGTAATAAATTATTAAAATATAAAATCAATGAAAAATCTCAAATTGACATTAATGATCTTACAGAATTATGGATAAAGTTCGCCAGATTTGGCGAGAAGTTAAATAAGGGCAAAATCATTAATATATTGCCTCATGGCAATAGCGGTTTTATTGCCGGAGATGATAGCAATAACTACTTTTTTAGAAAAGCATCCTTTATATCCGGGCGTAATCATATGCACACCGGTATGAACGTTTCCTTTAGGGGTATTAAATCGTTTGATCCTAAAAAACAAAAGGAAGGAAATGAGGCAGTAGAAATTGTTATAGAGTAATTTACGAACATATGTTCGTATGCTATAATATAAGATATTATGAAGTGAGGTACTGTATTATGGCAAAGAAAATATATGCAGTTCGCAAAGGTCATAAAACAGGGATATTTGATACTTGGGATGAGTGTAAAGCGGCAATAGATGGCTTTAGCGGCGCGGAGTTTAAAAGTTTCGGCAATATTAATGACGCTGAGGCATATTTGAAAAATGAAGATGTTGCCCAAAAAAATACAGGGGCTATTATTAATGCCGCGACAACCGGGGATACTGTAATTGCTTATATTGACGGAAGTTATGACGATAAAACGAAAAGATACGCTTTTGGTTGTGTTATTGTTACACCTAGCGAAGAAGTTTTTAAAGAATCCGGATGCGGGGATGACCTTGAAGCAATAGCTATACATAATGTAGCAGGAGAACTACAGGGGGCATTATATGTTACTAAATGGGCTATAAAGAATTCATATCAAAGCTTGGAAATAAGGCATGACTACGAAGGTGTTGCAAAATGGGTTACCGGGGACTGGACACCTAAAAACAAAATAGTAAAGTTATATGCTGATGAAATGGAGGAATTAAAAAAGCTCTTAACCATAAAATTTACCAAGGTAGCTGCGCATACCAACGATCCACTTAATGAAGAAGCTGATAAGTTAGCTAAAGAAGCATTAACTTCCGGTAAAAAATCAAAAACCCAGAAAGGGGAAACTTGGTTTACGGCTGAGGGTATACCTACACAAGAACTTAAAACAATTTTAGCTCTTATTTTGGAAGAAATCGAAAATGTAAAAATTGATGAGTCCGAAATACCTTATGGAAAACAATATGAGTTAACTGCACCTCCAAAAGAAAAAATTGTATTATGTCATTATTCAGAAAAAAATAGGGTAAGAATTCAGGGTAAACCACAAAGACTATTTTCAGCCCTTGTAACATATATTACAGAATTAGTAGATGTGGAGAAAATCCCCGAACTTTTTAATGGCTTCTTCAAGGTTGATATTAATAAAGAGAATGTACAAACAGAATTTGAAACATGTTTACCTAATGCTAACGGGAAATTGCCCGATAAAATAAATAAAGTTTTACATCAAGCGGTTTATAATTTAAATATTACTGGAGATTTTTTTGATGCAACATTTTTAACCGAACCAGCGTTAAGAGCTTTAGAGGGTCATTTAAAGTATATATTTGCGGATAATAATATTCCTTTAAAAGAGCAGCCGACTGATAAATATGATAGGTTTTATATGTTTGATAAAGTTGGAAATAAATATCAGTTAAAGAATGGAATCGGTGATACGCTTGAAGCCGGTTTAAAGGTATATATTTGTAAATGTTATTCATTTTTTGTAAGTAATAGGCATAGATTGTCTCATTGGGATGATCCAACCATTTTGGGGGATACTACGGTATTAATTAATTCTCCTAATGATGCGCATGAGTTAATAAGGAAAACGTTATCTCTTGTCGATGAATATTATAAAATGTTAAAGTAAAGACTAGTAATAATTTTAAAGGGGGTGAATTTCATATGACTGATTTTGAAATCTTGAGGACTGATAATGAGAAATATAATATGCTTATTATTATGAAAACATATGAAGCCCCGTTAAAATACTTGGATGCAATGACAAAGTTATTAAAGGAGCAGCATTTCCGAGGGGTTGTCCTTATTGATGAGCTTATGCACTCCGGTAATAATAATGACAGATTCATCAAGGGATTTTTTGATGGAGAAAAATTTGACAAGAATGCTTTCTCATTCGAGATTGTTGATCGGCGTAATGAGATTAGAAAGTATTTTTGTGAATTATTAAGAAATAAGCCTGAAATTTTTGACTATTCAGGGCTTAATGAAGCTCAAAAAAGGCTAATAAATCAAGGCCTGTATATTTAGTTTGCCCAAGGTTAAGCCCTCATTTATCTCCCCCCTTCTTAAACACGGCATGATTTGTAAAGTTGAAGACTTCTTTCGACCAGACCAGCGACCACTGCTTAAATGGGAGCAGTAACTCAATGAGCTCCAGACCCCGCGGAGTTAACTGGTAACCATCAAGCGTGCGTTCTACAATGCCTGCTTCCCGCAGATCCTTGATCCGGCTATTTAGTATGGAAGGCGAGATCGACTCGCAGCGATCCTGGAGTTCTCTGAAGGTAGAGGGGGCATTTTGTAAATTCCAGATAACCCCCATCGTCCAGTGCCTACCCAAAAGATCAAAAAGAGCCATAATCGGGGTGCCCGATTGTGATCCTCGAACTGGTTTACCCGGAATTGGAATTGACATATTGACCGCTCCTTAATCGATATAGTCTTTAGCGCTGTTTTCATCAATACTGGCTGATCCGATAGGTCAGATTGAGCCCAATCTCTGGCGCCTGCGTCACCTGTGGTGACGGCGTTTCTGCACGAAAATAAAACTTTTCACAAGCGATTTGTAAAGAGGCCCTCACTCGTGTCGAAGAGTGAGGGCTTGCTTGAGTCAGCTTACTTATTCGCGAGTTTTTCAGCTAACGTTTGACCGCCCAGGCCAATACTGTCCGTCTCATACTCTTGAATGAAGACAGTAAAAGAACTTGCCGGAGAATGGGTAACCTCAGCTGCCGTAGCAGTTAATTTTTCAATTAACTCCTTTTTCTTTTCAGCCGGAGTTGTTTTCAATTGCACTGTAATAACTGGCATTTTCGTACCTCCTTTTAACTCAATATGCAAATTGTAGCATGCTACTATAAATATAGCATGATTCTTCTTTTGTAGCAAGATTCTTCAATGGGAACTTGACCGGGAGAAAAGGAAACGGAAGGTTTTCTATCCTTACTGCATTCCTTTAGGGAGGAATCACTGGTTAAGTATGGAATAATATTACAAACAATTTTTAAGGCAGTACTCGATTTATATCATGAAGGAGTGTGATCCGATATGCCGACTAACCGGCCGAGGCTATACTATGCCGACTGGCTTCGGATCCTGGCGGTTTTTTTATTAATACCGTTTCATACGGCAATTATGTTTGTGCCGCCGGGGCCGCTTACCTACGTCAGGGATACTCATATTGCATTTTCTATGAGCCTGGTGCATAGTTTCCTTTGGATGTGGTTTATGCCGCTACTCTTTTTTGTCTCGGGACTCAGCACCTTTTATGCGCTGAACTTTAAAAAAGCCACCGGGTTTATCATGGAGCGGATGCACAAATTACTTTTGCCGTTGGCTGTCGGCACGGTTACCCTGATATCGGTGCAGTCATATTTCCGGGCCATAAATCAAAGGGGGTTTCGGGGCTCGTTTATCGAGTTCTTTCCGCAGTTTTTTAACGGTGTCTATCCGCAGGGTAATTTCGACTGGGGCCATTTTTGGTTTTTGGCGTATTTATTTGTTTATTCCTTGCTCGCTTTACCATTGTTTTTGATTTGGCTGAAAAAAGACAATCGTAAACCGGAGGAACAATGCCCACAAAACTCCGGATGGAGCGTCGGCGGCTGGATTATCTATGCTCCGGCTTTGATATTGATGTTTATCGAAGCGGTGTTCCGGATCAAATGGCCAGGTTTCCAAAACCTGATTAATGATTGGGCTAATTTTTTGTCTTTTTTTACATTCTATATTTGGGGATTTATTTATGCCCGTAATAAGGCATTTGCCAAGGCGGTCAGCGGGAAATACAAATTAAGTATGTCGCTTGCCATAACATCGGCACTGGCAATCTTTTTTTTGTTATACCTTTCCGGGGTGCGTCTCGAATGGAGTTATAATTGGAAAACCATTTTATATCTGATTCTGGATGGACTTAATTCGTGGTTATGGGTAATATTTTTGGTTGGTTTTGGCAGCGCCAAGTTGAATTTTAGCAACCGGTTTTTAAAATACGCCAACGAAGCCTGCTTTCCTTATTATGTATTGCATTTAGTGCCCGTCACTGTTATTGGTTTTTATGTTATTCAGCTCAATCTGCAGGTATTGATCAAATTCAGCATTATTACATTATTGTCGATATTGGCAACGGTGGTATTATATGAACTTTTCTTAAAACGCATCCGTTGGCTCAGATGGTTATTCGGGCTAAAAAGCGTATGAAGTATATGTTGAATCCAAACAGTAAAAGGTAATCAATAAAAATATTCAATTAACATTGTAAGCCTTTGCCGATATCCTTTTTTGTTCACCGAATCATTGAGCGGGGTATATACTAAAACCGGAAGGATGGTGTGTATCTTGGAACGGGAAGGATTAACGGGCAAAGTAATATGGCCTTTTGACCCCGAATACGATCGGGCCAGGCAGGAGTATAACAGGGATATTAATGCGTATCCGGCGGCAATCGTTTATTGTTTTACTAATCAGGATATAACCAATGCAATTCGTTGGTCGCATCAAAACCGGGTACGATTACGTATCCGCTCAGGGGGACATAACTACAACGGTTATTCAACCGGAAACGGCAAGTTGGTCATTGATACGACATTCATGAATCATATCGAAATCGATCCCGCCGCCGAAATTGTTAAGGTACAGGCGGGAACCAGGCTTAGTAAGTTATATGATGATCTCTATCAATACGGATATGCATTTCCGGGGGGGACATGTCCCACGGTCGCTATTTCCGGTTTGGTTTTAGGTGGCGGCATTGGTTTATCCACCCGCTATTTGGGGCTGACCTGCGACAGCTTGATTGGAGCGGAAATGGTGAATGCCGAGGGCCATCTGGTAACGGCCAACCGGGAAAGCCATCCGGATTTGTTTTGGGCGCTCAAGGGAGCGGGTGGGGGCAATTACGGCGTTGTCACTTCTTTCAGCTTCGCATTAAAAAAGCAGATCGATAAAATTACCCTAATCCAACTGAAGTGGGACCACAATAAACCGGCCAGGCTTCAATTCTTACGCGTGTGGCAAGAATGGTTGGCGGATTTGGATCCCAGGATGAGTGCCTTTGGCAGAGTATATCAACAAGGCGTTTTCTTTTTTGCTTTCTTTTATGGCCTGCCTGGCGAAGCAGCGGAAATATTGGCGCCCATTCTAAGCATACCCGGCCTTACGTTGAAAAGTATCGAATATGTTGATTTTATTGAAGCGGTAAACACAATCGGAGCGATATATCCCCCCAGCGATCAATTCGTAGACACGGGGAGATTTGTATACCGTCATCTTAACCAAAACGAGTTGGAGAACCTCGTCAAGAAATTAGATCAAGCCCCCAGTGATCAAGATTCCCTCATTAAAGTCTATTCGTTGGGCGGAGCGGTAAGCGCCGTAAACCCGGATCATACTGCTTTTTATTACAGGACGGCCAAATATATCATGGACATTTCGTCAAGCTGGGAAGAGCATGAAGAGGCATTCATCAACAAAGCATGGGTGGCGAAAGGTTTTGCATACATTAAGAAGCTGACTTGCGGTTCATATATAAACTTTCCCTATCGTAAACTTACGGATTATTTAATGGCTTATTACGGTGAGCATGTAGAACGTTTACGAAGTATCAAGGATAGATATGATCCATGTAATGTTTTTAGTTTCCCTCAAAGTATTGAACCGCTGGGGACTTGATTTAGGAGGAGTTCCGTCATGATGACTTCATCGTCCGTTTTGGCGGGGTTGAATTGGTTAGTTTCATAAATACCGCTTTCAAAGAAGTAAGTGAAAAGATTAGACCCCAATTGATTTAAAATCTAAACATATAAACAAATATGCGATTGATGTATGACAATAAAAAAAGAAGATTTGTTGCGGTAAAATCGCGTCGGGCAATTTCAAAATTAACTTGACATTTTTCCATGGATAAAATATGATAAACAGCAAAGGAATGAACGTTCATTCCAAAAAAGGTGTAATGTTTTGGGAGAGAATTTGCGGAAAGAGGAAATGGCGGATAAAAAAACGGTTATTTTAAAGACTACTCTTGAATTAATATCAGAACAGGGTTTTGTTGGTACTCCCATGTCTCAAATCGCCCAGCGGGCGGATCTTGGAATGGGGACCATTTACCGCTATTTTAAAAACAAAGATGATTTGCTGAATGCCTTGTATCTTGACATTAAGAAAAAAATTGCCGCATATTCTCTACGGAATTATTTAGAAACCATGCCGGTCCGTGACGGTTTTAAACAATTGCTGGGAGATTTAATCCGCTATTTTAAAGAGAATCCCGCGGAATTGTCCTTCCTGGAACAGTATGTAAATTCCCCGATCATCACTGCGGCTACCCGGGAGGAGACCATGCGGATGGCAGAACCGTTTGAAGAGTTGTATCGGCGTGCTAAGAAGCAAAATCTATTGAAGGAACTGCCGTTTGAGGTGATAGGTGCTCTTTTGGGCGGAGCTGCTATTTCCCTTGCTAAACTCTACTTAGCCTCAGCGGACGGACTGGATGATGAATCTCTGGCCAGGGGGCTGGATGCCCTGTGGGATATGGTTGCACGGTAAAAAGGAAGCATTATTTTTTTATCGGGTTAGGAATGAATATTCACTCCGCAGCAAAAAATCTTGTTCTTAACGAAAAGATTGCAATATTTTAAATGAAGGAGTTGGGGAATTATGCTGCATCGGGAAATGGGAAAGACTGGAGACAAGGTTTCAATTTTGGGTTACGGCTGTATGCGTTTTCCCAAAAAGGACGGCAGGATTGACGAGCAGCGTACTGAAAAACAAGTTATTTCTGCCATTGACCAGGGAGTAAACTATTTTGACACCGCTTATATATACCCCAACAGTGAGGCCACTCTTGGGAAAATCCTGGCCAAGGGCTATCGCGACCAAGTAATGATTGCCACCAAGTTACCTTTGCCTTTGATCTATTCTTTCAAAGATATGGAAAATATTTTAGCGACCCAGTTGAAGAGGCTTCAAACCGATTCCATTGATTATTACCTGATGCATTCGGTGATGACGGTCGAAGGCTGGTCGAGGCTTAAACGTCTAGGGGTGGAGGAATTTCTAACCGGAGCGAAAGCGGCTGGCAAGATCCGGCGCATTGGTTTTTCCTATCATGGTGATAAGGAACAGTTCAAGCAGATTGTAGACGATTATCCGTGGGATTTTTGCCAGATTCAATATAATTATATGGATGAATCGAATCAGGCTGGAAAGGAAGGACTGTTATACGCAGCATCCAAAAACCTGGGCGTTGTCGTTATGGAACCGCTCCGGGGCGGATCACTTGCCGGTAAAATGCCTTTCCAGATCCAGTCAATGTGGGACCGGGCTGAAATCAAAAGGACTCCTGCGGAGTGGGCCTTGCGCTGGGTATGGAATCACCCCGAAGTTTCAGTTGTCTTATCCGGGATGAATGAAGAAAGCCACATTGAGGAGAACATTCGAATTGCCGAAAGCGCCTATCCGGCTTCTCTGTCCACAGGAGAAATCAAACTTTTCGATGATGTGAAAACGGCCTATGCCGGGATGATGAAAGTGGGCTGCACGGGTTGCGGATATTGCATGCCCTGTCCGGCTGGGGTCAATATTCCGCTATGTTTTGCCTATTATAACAATAAACACCTATTCAACGAAAAGTCTTATCAGTTATCCTATATGGGTTTCACCATTGGGGTGGACAGCGGTAAACCTTCTTACGCTTCCCTGTGCCGGGATTGCGGAAAATGTGAGAAGCATTGTCCCCAGAGTTTACCCATACGGAAACATCTGAGAGAAACTGCTAGGGATATGGAACCTTTCTATTTTAAGCCGATTGCCGGTTTGGTGCAGGCTTACCATAAGATTCGGGGGATGTATAAAAGAGAAAAAGGTAAAGAGTAAAATTATCATGCTAATGTTTGTTTACAAGTGATTTTTAAGTGCGTAGATAAATTTAACCCTGGAGCTTTTTTAACCGAATTCCGGGGTTACTTGATTTTAATTTGAAGCTTTCAAACTTCAAATACGGGCCATACCGGCTCCTTAAATTACAGTTCCGCCATCAATTTTCCCATATCCGATATATCATAGCCGCCCAATCCGGCGACCTCATTGCGAAATGCAGTGGAGCGGAGAATCGCGATCACCTTTTGAAAATGGGGCTTTGCCGCATCTTCTTTCCGCATCACCAAATCATAGCGTTCTTTGTGGAGCGGAATAAAATCAACGCTTTCCACCTGTAAGGCGCCTTTCTCCGTACCCAGTCCCACATCGGCTTCTCCCCGGGCCACGAAACTCGCGACTGCCAGATGGCTGGTTTCCTCATGACCATAACCTTGTACCGATGCAGTTTCGATATCCAATTTCCGCAATTGTTCATCAAGAAGCACCCGGGCGCCTGAGCCGCATTCCCGGTTTACAAAACGCACATCGGATCTGGTCAAATCATTCCAGGAGTTTATCGCCTTAGGATTGCCTTTTGCCACGTAGAAGCCTTCAAAGCGGTACAACAAATTGTAAATGATGGTCCGTTGTCCCGGTAATAGCCGCCTAACATAAGGAGTGTTGTACTCTCCGTTGTCCCCGTCCCATAGATGAGCGGTGACCAGATTGGCGCTGCCCTGGTATAGTTCCAACAAACCGGGAATGCTGCCGATATAGTGACGTAAAAATCGAAGCTGGGGCAGCTCCGCTTGAAGCTGCCTGGTTAAAATGTCGAGCACCATATCCTGGCCGCAAATGATTAATCCCTCATCGAGGTTTGCAAGAGATTGCGTCGCTTTAACTGTGGCTTGGGTTAGAGCAGGCGGGCAACCTTTGGCGTTTTGTTTGTAACGATCCAAATCTGCAGGTTCCACTCTGACTTTGCGCCCGATATGGTAAGCGGTTAATTCCCCCCGTTTGATCAGTTCGTAAACGGTAAAACGGGATATCTTTAAAATTTTAGCTACCTCTTCCGGGGTATAAGAACTCTCGTCGCTCAAGATTTCCTCCGTGGGGATATCGTTTTAGAGATCACGCTCTGTTATCAAAAATGGTTAATCGAATGCCTATTTTATTATTCTCCCGCAGAGAGACGCGGCGCAGAGAAAAGATAAAACAAGTTATACATTTTGCGGATTTTGGCACTGTTTTCAATAATGATTGTGGCACTATGTTCATTTTTAATTTTCCCGGAGAGGAGCAGTGGGGTGGAGAAAACACTAAACAAAAATGACCGATTTTGTTTTAAACTCCGCGCCTTTGCGCCTCAGCAGGAGATGCATTTTGTTGGCACTTAAATTTTTATCAAATAACCCAGTCAATCACCCAAAATTATTCTTTCGCAAGCATTACCGAAGTTGATTTGATCAAAGCAATGATCTCATCCCCCGGTTTGATGTTTAATTCCTCAACCGAGTCAACTGTAACTACAGAGACAATTCGTTCGCCTTTATAGTCCAGTACCACCTTGGCCATTACCTGGCCTTTAATAACCTCTTTCACAATTGCTTTGAGTTGATTCCTGCCGCTAATTTTCATTTGGAATGGCTCCTTTCCGGAAATAATTTTTTGGTTGGTTTTAATATTGAACTTTTTTAAAATGAATATACCAATGTTACCTTTATGTTAGTTTTTTCATTTTACTATTGTATTTTATTATAACATAAAATAAAATAATCTCATATATTGGTTATGATAGTTTATGTTCG
>WSSedL1CaDRAFT_10000383_pt1 | contig 31513 bp, 24 predicted proteins | sample WetSurSL1Cattail_FD_9464 | JGI IMG/M metagenome (IMG submission 9464)
TGGGCTCTTGTGATGAGCAAAAGAAGGCACCGAGTCGTAGCTACGAGGCGGCAAACAGAAGCGGCTTTATCACTGGACCTACCGCGCCACATCTCTACTCTACGCATTCTGATTACCTTGGTCGGTGGCCAGAAGGTCGTGGTGGGTACAGTTGCCGATCCAGTTCTGCCATTCAGTCTGAAGGTAGTGTCGCAATGGGGAGCTCTGGTCGCTAGGATTTCCTGTTGCCCCTTCTTGATTTTGAGCCTGGCTTCAATACTGGCGAAGCCATCGCCATGCAGTGTCTGATTTCGAGCTGGAAACTTGACAGCAAGCGCCCGAGCCTGGTGGCTGATCCCAACGGTGGGCAATCTAGACGGTACCAATCAAAAAAAAGCCCACCGGGATCGCTAAATCCCGGTGGGCCAACTCTCTAGGAAGCACTCAAGAAAAACTTAGTGCAGGCACATGGCCTGCAACTCTCCAGACCTTATCGGCTGTAGGCGGATTCGCCGTGGGATGTGATGTCCAGACCTTCGCGTTCGGACTCTTCGCTGACGCGCAGACCAATGGTCATGTCCACAATCTTGTAAGCCACAAACGACACCACACCCGACCAGATGATGGTGATCAGCACGGCCTTGGTTTGAATCCAGACTTGTGACACGATGGAGTAGTCTGCGGTGGTCACCATGGTGGCTGTGACCCAGTCGGCCACATAACCTGGGCCGCCCAATGCCGGGCTGTTGAAGACGCCGGTCAGGATGGCGCCCAGAATGCCGCAAACACCGTGCACACCAAACACGTCCAGCGAGTCGTCAGCGCCCAGAATTTTCTTCAGGCCATTGACACCCCACAGACCGGCAAAACCGGACAGGAAACCAATCACCAGTGCACCACCGATACCGACGTTGCCGGCGGCCGGTGTGATGGCCACCAAACCGGCTACACAACCGGAAGCAGCACCCAACATGGAGGCTTTGCCACGCATCAGGGTTTCACCGATGTTCCAAGCCAAGATGGCTGCCGCAGTGGCACCAAAGGTGTTGATAAAGGCCAGCGCGGCGAAGCCGTTGGCTTCCAGTGCAGAACCAGCGTTGAAACCAAACCAGCCCACCCACAGCAGGGAAGCCCCCACCATGGTCAGCGTCAGGCTGTGAGGAGCCATCGATTCCTTGCCGTAACCAATGCGTTTGCCAACCATGTAGGCACCAACCAGACCCGCGACAGCGGCGTTGATGTGCACCACAGTACCACCCGCAAAATCGAGTGCACCAGATTGCCAGATGAAACCGGCCTTGCTGGTCATTTCTTCTGCCACACTGGCGGCGCTGTAAGCGTCAGGGCCCATCCAGAACCACACCATGTGGGCAATCGGGGCGTAGCTGAAGGTGAACCACAGGGCAATGAAAGCCAGCACAGCAGAGAACTTCATGCGTTCGGCAAAAGCACCCACGATCAGTGCGCCAGTGATGCCGGCAAAGGTGGCCTGGAACGCGGCAAACACGATTTCAGGAATGACCACACCTTTGCTGAAGGTGGCGCCATTGGCAAAGGTGCCAGCGACGTTGTCCCAGATTCCGCCCATGAACAGTCGGTCAAAACCACCAAAGAAGGCATTGCCCTCGGTGAATGCCAAGCTGTAGCCGTAGATGAACCACAGCACCACGATCAGCGAGAAGCTCACCATGACTTGCATCAGCACCGACAGCATGTTCTTGGAGCGGACCAGACCGCCGTAGAACAAGGCCAGGCCGGGCACGGTCATCAGGATCACCAGCAGGGTGGAGACCATCATCCAGGCGGTGTCGCCTTTGTTGGGCACGGGTGCGGGTGCTGCAGCGGGGGCGGCCGCTTCAGCGGCGGCAGGTGCTGCCGTGGCCGCTGCTGCCGGGGCTTCAGATGCGGCGGCAACGGCTGCAGGTGCCGCTTCAGATGCGGCGGGTGTTGCTGGAGCCTGGGCCATCACGGCACCGCCGCCAACCAACAGGCTCAGTCCCAAAGCAAGGGAGGCAAGTAGTTTTTTCATGTTGTTCATCTCTTTTGATGGGGTGAGTTAGAGCGCTTCCTTGCCGGTCTCGCCGGTGCGGATGCGGATCACTTGCTCGACTGACGTGACAAAAATCTTGCCATCACCAATCTTGCCGGTGCGGGCTGCGCCTTCGATGGCTTCAATCACCTGGTCAAGCATTTCGTCAGAGACGGCAGCCTCGACCTTGACCTTGGGCAGGAAATCCACCACATACTCTGCACCCCGATAGAGTTCGGTGTGTCCCTTTTGGCGACCGAAGCCTTTGACCTCGGTAACGGTGATGCCCTGCACGCCGATGGAGGAGAGCGCTTCGCGCACCTCATCGAGCTTGAAGGGTTTAACAATAGCAGTGACAAGTTTCATGAATTCTCCTTGGCTTGGAAAGAGTGGGTCACACTCGGCGGGTTCAGAGTCATCGGTCTCTCTAACGGGGGGTGGGTTGACAAGGGTCTAAAGCAGGGTTCGTGCCAGACGGCTCACAGCACTTGGGCGGAACAGTGCAATTTCGCCCAAGTGCTGTGGGTTAAGATGTCTGTATAAATAAACAGTAAGCACCATAGCGGTGCATCATTTTGCAGCATTGTTTACAGCAATGCACCTTTTTAGTCGGGAGGTTTCATGAGTCTGTCTTTGGTGCAAAGTCGAGCCCTGCTCGGCCTGGATGCGGCGGCTGTTACCGTCGAAGTCCACCTGGCCAATGGCTTGCCCAGCTTCACCCTGGTGGGCTTGGCCGATGTCGAGGTGAAAGAGGCACGCGAGCGGGTGCGCTCGGCCATCCAGAACTCAGGCCTGGAGTTTCCCAACAACAAAAAAATTGTGGTTAACCTGGCGCCAGCCGATTTGCCCAAGGACTCTGGCCGTTTTGATTTACCCATTGCGCTGGGCATTCTGGGTGCCAGTGGCCAGATTGATGCAGCGGCTTTGGCGGGCTGGGAGTTTGCCGGCGAGTTGTCACTGTCGGGTGAATTGCGCCCGGTGCGTGGTGCGCTGGCCATGAGCTTGGCCCTGCATGGCAGCGGTGTCGTCACCCAGTTGGTGCTGCCGCCCGACAGCGCCGAAGAGGCCGCTTTGGTGCCCAACGCGCAGGTCTACCGCGCCCGGCACCTGCTCGATGTGGTGCAACATTTTTTGCCGGCTGCTTCGGAAAACAGAGTGACAGAGCCAGTTGATGGTTGGGCCCGCATCGATTCGGTGCCTTTTGCGCAGGTGAGTGATTACCCAGACCTAGCCGATGTCAAAGGCCAACTCGGGGCCAAACGGGCACTGGAAATTGCCGCTGCGGGTGGTCATAGCCTGCTGTTGATGGGGCCGCCCGGCTCGGGCAAGTCCATGCTGGCGCAACGTTTTGTGAGTTTATTGCCGCCCATGACCACTGACGAGGCCTTGCAAAGTGCCGCTGTGGCCAGCCTGGGTGGGCGGTTTTCGTTGGACAGCTGGGCACGTCGACCCACCTGCCATCCACATCACACGGCCAGTGCGGTGGCCTTGGTTGGGGGTGGTTCGCCGCCGCGACCCGGTGAAATATCGTTGGCGCACCATGGCGTGTTATTTTTGGACGAATTCCCAGAGTTCCCGCGTGCCGCGTTGGAGGCCCTGCGTGAGCCGCTGGAGACTGGCACCATCACCATCTCAAGGGCGGCACGGCGCAGTGAATTTCCGGCGCGTTTCCAATTGATTGGTGCCATGAACCCGTGTCCTTGTGGTTATTTGGGCTCCAGCCAAAAAGCCTGCCGTTGTACGCCCGACCAGGTGGCACGTTATCAGGGCAAACTCAGTGGCCCGTTGGTGGACCGGATTGACCTGCATGTTGAGGTGCCTGCGGTGGCGTCCACCGAGTTGATGCACGCGCAGCCGGGTGAGGCCAGTGCTGTGGTTCGGGCGCGTTGTATTGCCGCACGTGAACGCGCCATCACCCGACAAGGCAAAACCAACCAGGCTTTGCAGGGGCAGGAGATCGACCAGTTTGTGCTGCTGGACGAGGCTGCTACGAAATTCTTGAACGTGGCCGCCACCCGGCTGGGCTGGTCGGCGCGCAGCACTCACCGGGCACTTAAGGTGGCACGCACCATTGCCGACCTGGCAGGCGCGCACAGCACTCAGGTCACCCATGTAGCCGAGGCTATGCAGTACCGGCGGGCCTTGAAGGCCGCATGAAACCGGGTCGATGGGAGGCCCCGTCGCGGAGATCGGTTCAGGCTTATTTGTTACATATGGTTGAAACTATATAACGGCCTGACTTAGTATCGAACCGGGATATGCCAATGACAGGCATGTCTGTCAGTATTGCTCCCATATCTCGACAGTGGTCTCTGGTTTTGCACCAAGGTCCTGCCAGGCAGCAGGTGGCACCACTATAAGTTCTTCAACGCATAGACACACCGAAAGGGCTCTCATGAGCAACACAACCGCAGAACTCGAAGAGCTTCTGATGCAGCGATCGCTGACCGATCCGCAATTGCAGGCCGCAGCGCAGGCCGCGGCAGACTTTCGGATACTCCCGGACGCCACCGTGATCAAGATTGGCGGGCAGAGCGTCATCGACCGCGGTCGCGTGGCGGTCTACCCCCTGATGGAGGAGATCGTTGCCGTGCGCAAGACCCACAAGCTGTTGATCGGCACCGGTGCTGGCACTCGGGCGCGGCACCTCTACTCGATCGCCGCCGGGCTTGGTCTGCCAGCCGGCGTGCTGGCGCAGCTCGGCGCCTCGGTGGCCGATCAGAACGCGGCCATGCTCGGGCAACTTCTGGCCAAGTATGGCATCTGCGCGGTTGACGGCGCAGGGTTGTCGGCGGTGCCGCTGTTCCTCGCCGAAGTGAATGCGGTTATTTTCAGCGGCATGCCGCCCTACAAGCTGTGGATGCGCCCCCCGGCCGAAGGCGTCATACCGCCTTATCGCACGGACGCCGGCTGCTTCCTGTTGGCCGAGCAGTTTGGCTGCAAGGCCATGATTTATGTGAAGGACGAGGATGGTCTCTACACCGCCAACCCGAAAACCGACAAGAGTGCCACCTTCATCCCAAAAATCTCGGTCGACGAGATGAAAGCCAAAGGCTTGCACGACTCGATTCTGGAGTTCCCGGTGCTGGACTTGTTGCAGGCGGCACATCACGTCCGTCAGGTGCAGGTCGTCAACGGACTCGTCCCCGGCAACCTGACCCGCGCGCTCGCTGGTGAGCATGTCGGCACCATCATCACCGCCAACTGAGGTCCACATTGCCATGACTGCCAATACCAACTCCATCAAACACGTGGCCTCCGCGCTTGCGCGCCAGACCCTCCAGGACCGTAATCTCACTCGGCCGGTCGAGGGTGTCAAACCAATCCGCCTTCTGCCTTGGCTGCAAGTCGTCAAGATCGGCGGTCGCTCGATCATGGACCGAGGCGCTGAAGCGATTCTTCCCATCGTGGAAGAGCTGCGCAGGCTGCTGCCCGAGCACCGCCTGCTGATCCTGACCGGAGCCGGTATCCGCGCCCGCCACCTCTATGGTGTGGGCCTTGACCTGGGCTTGCCGGCCGGCTCGCTGGCACCCCTGGCCGCCAGCGAGGCTGGTCAGAACGGTCACATCCTGGCTTCGCTGCTGGCCTCGGAAGGTGTCTCCTATGTGGAGCATCCGACCATTGCGAGCCAGCTCGCGATCCACCTGGCGTCGGCCCGTGCGGTGGTGGGCAGCGCCTTTCCGCCCTACCACCATCACGAGTTCCCCAACTCGCGCATCCCGACCCACCGCGCTGACACGGGCGCCTTCCTGCTCGCCGATGCCCTCGGCGCGGCTGGTCTGACCATCGTCGAGGATGTGGACGGTGTCTACAGCAGCGACCCCCATGGTCCGGATGGTGACAAGGCGCAGTTGCTGCGTGAAACGAGTGCCTTCGAACTCGCCAAGCACGAAGGCACGCTGCCGTTTGACCGTGCGCTGCTGGAGGTGATGGTGAACGCCCGCCACATCAAGCATGTGCAGGTGGTCAACGGACGGGTACCGGGTCGACTCACGGCCGCACTGCGTGGTGAACACGTCGGCACCATCGTCCATACCGGCGCGCGTCCCGCTTGAGTTGAGCGGCCAGGGCCTGCACCGTCTATTGTTTGACGGTGCAGGCTGATCGCCTGCGGCAGGTGCCTACAAGTTGGGCGCCAGCAGGCGTTGCAGGTCTTTGGCCTCCAGCCCACGGCGTTGCGCCATGTCCTGCAACTGGTCGTCACCGATCTTGCCCACGTTGAAATAGCTGGCCTGCGGGTGGCCGATGTAGAAACCGCTGACGCTGGCCGCAGGACTCATGGCCAGGCTCTCGGTCAGAGTCATGCCGATGTCTTCACATTGCAACAGCGCAAACAGCGCCTTTTTCACACTGTGGTCGGGGCAAGCCGGGTAACCCGGTGCCGGGCGGATGCCGGTGTATTTTTCGGCAATCAGCTCCTGCGGACTCAGGGCTTCGCTGGGGGCATAACCCCACAAATCGGTGCGCACCCGGTGGTGCAGGTACTCGGCAAAGGCCTCGGCCAGACGGTCCGCCATGGCTTTGAACAGGATGGAGCTGTAGTCGTCATGGGAGGCGAGGAACTGCTGCTCTTTTTTCTCGACACCCAGGCCCGCCGTCACCGCAAACACACCGACGTAGTCCTGCAGCTTGGGGGCCGTGGTGCCGGATGATTCTGAGTTTTGTAAGCCTTTTTGGCCTATATCCCTTGTAATTGTTGGACAGGTTGCTATCTCTTCAGGAGTAATTTCTTTGGGTGCTACAAAGTCGGCCAGGCAGCGGTTGGGCAGGTAGCTGCCATCGTCTTCCTGCTCGCGGGCGGCTTGCTGGCGCAGGCCGTACCAGGTCAGGGCCACGGTGCTGCGGGTTTCGTCGGTGTAGAGCACGATGTCGTCGCCCACCGCGTTGGCGGGGTACAGGCCCACCACCGCGTTGGCGCTGAGCCAGCGGCCTTCGATGATTTTCTTGAGCATGGCTTGACCATCGGCGTAGACCTTTTTGGCCTCGACACCTACCACCTCGTCGTCCAGAATCGCCGGGAATGGCCCGGCCAGGTCCCAGGTCTGGAAGAACGGGCCCCAGTCGATGTAACGGGCAATTTCAGCCAGATCGAAGTTTTTGAATTCACGTCGGCCGATGAACTTCGGCGCGATGGGCTGGTAGCTGGTCCAGTCGATCGGGGTTTTGTTGGCGCGGGCTTTGGCCAGCGGCCACAGCGGGATTTGTTTTTTGTTGGCGTGCTGGTGGCGCACCTTGTCGTAGTCGGTCTGCAACTCGGCGACATAGGCGTCGGCTTGTTCACCGAGCAGGCTCTGCGCCACACCGACGCTGCGGGAGGCGTCGGGCACATAGACCACCGGGCCTTCGTAGTGCGGCGAAATCTTCACGGCGGTGTGCACCCGGCTGGTAGTGGCGCCGCCGATCAGCAGCGGGATTTTTTTGATGCGGAAGTAGTCGTCCTTCTGCATCTCACCGGCCAGGTACTGCATTTCTTCGAGGCTGGGTGTGATCAGGCCGCTTAGTCCAATGATGTCGGCGCCCTCGGCCTTGGCGCGCGCCAGGATCTCGTGGCAGGGCACCATCACGCCCATGTTGACCACGTCAAAGTTGTTGCACTGCAAGACCACGGTGACGATGTTTTTGCCGATGTCGTGCACGTCTCCCTTGACGGTAGCGATGACAATCTTGCCCTTGGTCTGTACGTCGCGGCCAGCTGCTTCGTCGCGGCGTTTTTCTTCTTCGATGTACGGAATCAAGTGCGCCACGGCAGACTTCATGACCCGGGCCGACTTGACCACCTGCGGCAGGAACATCTTGCCCTGGCCAAACAGGTCTCCCACGATGCTCATGCCCGCCATCAGCGGGCCTTCGATCACATGCAGGGGGCGGCCACCTTTGGCGACGATGGCCTGGTACGCCTCTTCGGTGTCTTCCACGATGAAGTCGGTGATGCCGTGCACCATGGCGTGGCTCAAACGTTGTTCCACCGTGACCGGCTGCTCCGGTGTGCCGCGCCATTCGAGTCTTTTGCTCTCATCCTTGGCGCCGCTTTTGGCGGTTTCGGCAATCTCGACCAGGCGTTCACCGGCATCGGCGCGGCGATTCAGCACCACGTCTTCAACGCGCTCGCGCAGCACCGGCTCCAGGTCGTCATAGACACCGACCATGCCCGCGTTGACGATGCCCATGTCCATGCCCGCTTTGATCGCGTGGTACAGGAACACGGTGTGGATCGCTTCGCGCACCGGGTCGTTGCCACGGAAGGAAAAGCTCACATTTGACACGCCGCCCGACACCTTGGCACCGGGCAGGTTCTGCTTGATCCAACGCGTGGCGTTGATGAAGTCGACCGCGTAGTTGTTGTGCTCCTCGATGCCGGTGGCAATCGCGAAGATGTTCGGGTCAAAAATGATGTCTTCCGGCGGGAAACCCACTTCGTCGACCAGGATGCGATAGGCGCGTTCACAAATCTGGATCTTGCGCTCATAGGTGTCGGCCTGGCCCTGTTCGTCAAACGCCATCACCACCGCAGCGGCGCCGTAACGACGCAGCAGCTTGGCGTGGTGTTTGAACGCATCGACCCCTTCTTTCATGCTGATCGAGTTGACCACCGCCTTGCCTTGCACACAACGCAGACCAGCCTCGATGACACTCCATTTGCTGGAGTCAATCATGACCGGAACCCTTGATATATCTGGCTCAGACGCTATCAAATTAAGAAACTTCACCATGGCTGCCTGGCTGTCAAGCATGGCCTCGTCCATGTTGATGTCGATGATCTGGGCACCGTTTTCCACCTGCTGGCGCGCCACACTCAGCGCTTGGTCGAACTCGCCGTTGAGGATCATGCGGGCAAAAGCCTTGGAGCCGGTCACGTTGGTGCGTTCACCGACGTTGACAAAGGTGGCGCTCGGGGCGGCATCAGCAGCCACGGCAACGCCAATCGTCAACGGCTCCAGGCCGGACAGTTTCAGGGGGGGGACAACAGTTTCAGACATGTAACTCACCTGTGAAATTCAGAATGGCAGGTGAGCGTCGTTGTGGGTATCCAAGCCTGACGGGTGATGCGGCCCGCTGCAACGCTCCTTGGAAGGGCTGGATTTTAAGGGCTAGTGCCCGAGTTCAGACGGCTTCCCACTGCCCGCTCTGGTCCGATTTAAACAGTGCATCCAAGATGCGCATGTTGCAGATCGCGTCGTCCAGCCCGTAGGGCAGGGGAATTTCGCCACGAATCACCCGCGAAAACGCATCACCTTGCAGGGTGTACATGTCACACGGCGGCATCGTCTCGCGCACCGCCGACACACCACCAATCTGGCTGCCATCGTCGAGCAACAAGTCGGTGCTGCCACCCAAAGGCGCGTTGAAGGGAATCACCAGCTCCAGGCGCTGTTTGGTGCCAATTGCCTGTAACCGCTGGAACGGCACCGATTGGGTAGAGACTGTGAAGTCCAGCCGGCGCCCGCCGCCAAAGTCCAGCATGGCACTGGCGGTTCGGTCGGTCTTGAAATCCGGGTCGCGGTCAACCAGCGTGATCACGCGCAGTGGTTCCGACTCAAATAAAAAACGTCCGGCCACAACGGCGTAACAGCCAATGTCGTAGAGCGCGCCACCGCCCACATCGGCGCGGTTGCGGATGTTGTCGCTCTGGCGGTTGAAGTATGAGAAAAAGGCCTGCACCGTGCGCAGCTCACCCAAAGCGCCACTGCGCACCAGCTCGCGCGCACGTTGCCACTGCGGGTGGAAACGCACCATGAAGGCTTCCATGATGTGCACCTGGCCCGCCACCTCGCGCAGCTCCTCTGCCTCTTGTGCGTTCAAAGCAAACGGCTTTTCACACAACACATGTTTGCCGGCACGTGCGGCAGCCAGCGTCCAGGCCACATGCTGGTCATTGGGCAGCGGGTTGTAGATCGCCTCAATCTCGGGGTCGGCCAGCAGTTCTTCATATGAGCCGTAGGCCTTGGGAATGCCCAGCTCGGTGGCCACTTTTTGTGCCGAATCCAGCGAGCGCGAGGCAATGGCGCCGATGTGGCTCCACTGACCTTTTTGCATCGCCGGAATGACTTTTTCGCGGCCGATTTTGGCGGTGCTGAGCACGCCCCAGGTAACTTTTTTCATGGCAAAACTGACCTTGTAGGGTGGTTGTAGATGCTGCTTTATACCAAGTAAAACAGCGGCCAGGCGGCATCTGGCCACCAGGCCGGTATACCACGCAGAGCGTGTGCAGCAGCGTTGCCGGTGATCCGATGTAGGGCCCGCCAGCTATTGCAAACAAAGCGTGACTTTGTTAACGCTATGTGCTTCTAGCCCACGTTCTATATGGCGGTATCGCTATCTAAAATGATTTTCTGTCTGGTGCTTGAGTTGAGGTAGCGTCGGCGGCTGGCAGGGGCGGCGCTGTGCGGTATGGGTCCAACTCAGTCACATCACGGCTGCTTGAACAGGCGAAACCGCTGAACTGTCCAGGCGGTGTCTACGCCATTCTTTTTTATGCAAACCAAGAACATTGAGCGGGCAACAACACGTGCCCAGTTGTGGCTGTCTGCCTGCCGGGATGGCATGGTCATGCTGCTTCCCCTCACATTCATCCGAGTTGTCGTCATGATCGCTTTGAATTTTCCATGGCGCGATTGGCCCCAGGCCTGGGGCTGGGGGGGGGCGGCGTCCTGGGCGCCGGTGGCCGCCCGGCTGGATGCCTCCTTGGGGGTCATCATGGGACTGGGCATGGCGCTGTGTGTTGGCAACCGGCTCTATGTGGCTTTGAAACGTGTGGAGAGCAGCTGGTTGACGCCGATGTTGGTCAACCTCTTGTGTCTGGTGAACTTTTCAATGGGCATGATGTTTTTGGTGGGCGGTCTGGAAAACTCGCTAGGGCAATCGCTGCTGCTGGGTATTCTGACGGGCATCCTCACGGTTGAGGTGTTTCATCTGTACATCGGGCTGATGTCAGGCGCCTTGCGCACGGTCGGGCTGGATGGCAGTCTGCTGTTCAGGCGTTCTTTTCACCAGTTGGGTCCGGCGGCCTTCGTTTGTGTTGTGACGGGCTTGGTGATGGCATTGCTGTCATTATTGGGCACGGGATTCACGCATCTGCTGCAGATGCTGGTGGCGTCTGAGCCCCTCAGGCTGGGTGGGGCGTATGCACTGAATCTGCTGATCGTTTTTGCCAACCAGCTGCTTTGGTTAGTCGGTTTGCATGGCGGCGTTCTGGTGGAAGCCTTTGGTGGCAGCTTGTTGGCCAAGCCTGGTGTTGTGTTTGATGCTCATTTGGCCTCGGCGAATTTCGTCAACACATTTGCTTACCTCGGTGGCTCCGGTGCCACCTATGGTCTGCTGTTGTCAATTTTGCTGGTGTGCAGGGCCCCCCAGATGAGGCGGCTTGGCAAGTATTCGGCCTTGCCTGCAGTTTTTAATGTCAATGAGATTTTGGTGTTTGGCTTGCCCATCATCTTCAGCCCGATCTTGGTGATGCCCTTCCTCTTGGCGCCACTGGCCTGTGCTTCGATCGCCTTGTTGGCACACGGCGCCGGGTGGCTGGTGTTATCCGGACATGCGGTCACATGGAGCACGCCTATCTTCATTTCCGGTTATATGGTGTCCGGTGGGCTGGCTGGCGTGTTCACACAGCTGGTCGGGGTGTTGGTCAGCACTGCCTTGTATTGGCCTTTTGTCAAGCGGCTGCAGGCCGAGCGAAGTCGAGTCCAGGCGGACACGGTGACCCAGGCTCTGGTACAGCTTTGTCATTTGGAAGCGCCTCGACGCCAGGTTCTCCACCGATTTGATGACCTGGGCGATTTTGCGCGGGCATTACATACCGATTTTGAGGCCGCATTGGGTACGTCGCAGGTGTTTCAGGTGTACCAGCCCAAACATGATGTGCACGGGAAGGTCTGTGGTGTGGAGGCCTTGTTGCGTTGGAATCACCCGGTGTATGGCGCCATCATGCCTGCTGCAATCATCAATGTGGCGGAAGAGACGCGGCTCATCAACCAGATTGGCAACTGGAGTCTGGAGACCGCCTGCGCGGCGCTGCAAGATTGGAAAAACCAGGGCGTTCAGGACATTTGTATGTCGGTCAACCTGTCGCCTGTGCAGCTGGAGGACGCGGCCTACGCCGTGTTTGTGGAGCACTGTCTGGTGCGCTTTGGCCTGAGCCCCTCGGAGCTTGAGCTGGAGGTCACCGAAGGTCGCACCCTGGCCACGACACCGCAGGCTGACGCCACGCTCAGAAAGCTGAGTGCGCTGGGCGTGCATTTGTCCGTCGATGACTTCGGCATGGGCAGCAGTTCCCTGTTGTATATGCAGCGTTTTGAGGTCAGTGCGATCAAGATCGACGGTAGTTTGACCCGGGACGTGATGAGTAACAGCGTCTCATCAGACATCATTCGGACCATTGGCATTCTAGGCAAAAAACAGGGTGTGCGTGTGGTGGCCGAATTTGTGGAAACCGCTGCGCAGCGTGACAAGCTGACGCAACTGGGTTGTGACGAGTTTCAGGGCTACCTCTATAGCCCGGCTATCAATTCCCGGGCATTTTTGGTTTATTGGCACCAGCATGAAGGCCGGATACATCCAGCGATGTGATCGGGCGCCAATCAGNGCAAGGTGTCGTCGTCTTTTGTCTTGTGGATGTTGCTGTGACGCCGGTTGGCGCCGTCGCTTACCTGGTTTGGCCAGGTTACATCGACAGAAACTGCCGTAACTCGGGCGTCTTCGGGTGGTTGAAGATCTCGTCGGGTGTGCCCGCTTCGTGGATCAGACCCTGGTGCATGAACACCACGCGGTCGCTGACCTTGCGGGCAAATGCCATTTCGTGGGTGACCAGGATCAGTGTCATGCCATCGGCCGCCAGCATTTCCACCACCTGTAGCACCTCGCCGACCAGCTCCGGGTCCAGCGCCGAGGTGATCTCGTCACACAGCAGAACCGTGGGCGACATCGCCAGCGCACGGGCGATTGCCACGCGCTGCTGCTGCCCGCCTGAGAGCTGGTCGGGCATGCGGTCAAACAAATGGCCGAGGCCGACGCGTTCCAGCAAGGTCTGGGCTCGGGTGCGTGCGTCGTCCTTGGGGATGTTTTTGGCCAGGGTCGGCGCCAGCATCACATTGCGCCCGGCGCTCAGGTGCGGGAACAGGTTGAAGCTCTGAAAAATCATGCCCACCTGCTGGCGCAGTTCCCGCATGGCGTTGGCGTCGCCATGTTTTAGCGCCTGACCGTCAACCGACAGGCTGCCGCGCTCGAAGCTTTCCAGCCCATTGATACAACGCAGCAAGGTGCTCTTGCCTGAGCCACTCTTGCCAATGATGCAGACCACTTCTTTGCGGCCCACTTGCAGGTCGATGCCCTTGAGCACTTCGGTGGCGCCAAAACTTTTGTGCAGGCCCTGGATGTCGACCAATGCAAAAGGAGGGTTGGAGGTTTGGGTCATAGTTCAGGCCAGACGGCGGTTTTCCAGACGCTGACTCCACCACGAGAGCGGGTAGCACAGGACAAAGTACAAAAGACCCACAAAACAGTAGGCCAGAAACGGTTGGTAGGTGGCGTTGGAAATCATCTGCCCGGCCTTGGTCAGTTCAACAAAACCGATGACCGATGCTAGTGCCGTGCCCTTGATGATCTGCACCATAAAACCCACGGTGGGCGCAATCGCCACACGCATCGCCTGCGGCAAGATCACATACCGCATCTGCTCGGTGTAGGTCAGCGCCAGGCTGGTGGAGGCTTCCCACTGCCCTTGAGGCACCGCGTTGACACAGCCACGCCAAATTTCGGTGAGGTAGGCGCTGGCGTACAAGGTGAGGCAGATGGCGGCCGCCACCAGTGGCGAGGTGTCCATGCCCAGCAATGCCAAGCCAAAGTAGACCAAAAACAACTGCATCAGCAAGGGTGTGCCCTGAAAAATCTGAACATACCAGGCTACCGCTGTGGACACACCCGGCAGTTTGGTGAAACGCAGCATCAGCAGGCCCAAGCCTGCCAGGCCGCCGCCAACGAAGGCGATCAGTGAGAGTGCCACCGTCCAGCGTGCGGCACCCAGCAAAAAGGTGAAGATGTCCCAGAGAGAAAACTGAACCATGGTGGCCTGCTTGTTAACGTCTGGAAAAAATGAAACGTGGCCCGACCCAGTACAACAACTGGCGCAGCGCCATCGCCAGCAGCAGGTAGATCCCGGTGACGATGATGTAGGACTCAAAACTGCGGAAGGTGCGGCTGGAGATCAGGTTGGCTGCCTGCGACAGCTCTTCGGCTGAGATTTGCCCACACACCGCCGAGCCCAGCATGACGATGATGATCTGGCTCACCAACGCCGGCCAGATGCGTGCCAGCGCCGGTGGCAACACCACACGCGAGAAAGTTTGCCAGGGTGTCAGCGCCAGGCTCATGGCCGCTTCGAGCTGCCCTTTGGGTGTGGTCTGCAAGCCGGCGCGCACAATCTCGCAGGCATAAGCGCCCAGGTTGAGCACCATGGCCAATACACAGGCCACCTCTACCGACAGACGCAAACCGAGCGAGGGCAGGCCGAAGAAGATGAAAAACAGCTGGATGATGAACGGTGTGTTGCGCACCAGCTCCACATAGGCGCCCACCCCGCGCTTGAGCAGCGGGCCACCATGCAGCCGCGCCCAGGCACAGGCAGTGCCCAGCAGGGCCCCCAGCACCGCCGAGATAGCGGTCAGGACGACGGTGAGCACCAGCCCACGCAGCAACATGGGCCACTGGGCCAGGACGGTGCCAAAGTCAAATTCAATCATGGTGATTCAGGCGCTGGCGAGGTGTTACTGTTTAGTCAGGCAGAACGCCGGTGCCGCGGCCCAGCCATTTTTGGGAATACTGCTCCAGTGTGCCATCGGCCTTGGCGGCGCGCAGGATCTCATTGACCTTGTTCAGCAGCGCGGTTTCACCCTTGCGCACACCAATGAAGTTAGGCGAATCTTTCAGCAGCAGCTTGTATTCGGCCTGCATCTGCGGGTTTTTCTGGATCGCGGCGGCTGCGACGGCGGCGCCGGTGGCCAACAGTTGGGTCTGTTGTGACAGGAAAGCGGCCACGGTGGTGGAGTCGTCTTCGAAGCGTTGGATCTTCAAAGTGGGCGGGGCCACTTTTTGCAGCACATCGTCCTGAATGGTGCCGCGTGTGACGGCAATACTTTTGCCAGCCAGATCGTCAAAACTCTTGATGCTCAACGCCTTGGGGCCAAACACCGCCTGGAAGAATGGTGCGTAGGCGATGGTGAAGTCGATCACTTTTTCGCGCTCCGGATTTTTGCCCAGGGCCGAGACGATCAGGTCGATTTTTTTGGTCTGCAGGTAGGGGATGCGATTGGGGGTGCTCACTGGCACAAAGTCGGCTTTCACGCCGAGTTTGTCGGCAATCAGCTGTGCCGTGGCCACGTCCACACCGGTGAGTTTGAAATCAGGACCCATGTAGCCATAAGGTGGGAAGTCAGAGGCCACCCCCAAGGCTATGGATTTCTTGGCCAGCACTGAAGAGAGCGAGTCATCGGCTGCATGGGCGGGGCTTGCCAGGGACAAAACAGCGCCAGCCAACAGGCCAGCCAAGGTGGAAATCGCTTTGAATGTCATGGGGGTTCCTGTAAAAAAATGGGACACAGTGGGCTTAATGCAAGATGTGTGCCGCCTGATTTCTGCTTGGCATCACCCTTGCAAACAGATCGCGGACAATATGAAAAAAATGTTTCTATAAATCTAGATATGAAAAATATGTTTCTCAATGGTGCGCCACCTGCCCTGTTTTGGGGAGCTTGGCACCAAAACCTGCCAGCCAATCTGCCATGACCCAGTCCCTCTCATTACAAGTGCGTATCCAAAGCCAGTACGCAGATCTGTCGTTGGTGGACTGCAAATTGGCCGATGTGGTGCTGGCGCATGAAAAAGACCTGCTGGCCTACAACGCGACCGAGCTGGCAGCGCTGGCAGGTGTGTCCAAGGCCAGCACCGCACGTTTTTTCAAGCGCCTGGGATTCGCCGACTTTCAGGCTTTTCGGCAACACCTGCGTGATGGTGCGCCTCAGCCCTCACCGCTGCACCGCATGGCGCAGCAGGGCACGCGGGCCAGCCCGCTGCAGCAGCACGTGGCGCAGGATGCGCAGCAGCTGCAGGCTATCGCCGACAGTGTGCAAGACAGTCAGGTGCAGCAGACCGCCAAGTGGCTGGCAAGTGCGTCGCGGGTCTGGGTGGTGGGTTACCGCAATGGCTACATGGCCGCTTTTTACGCGCAGGCCCTGTTGTCTCAGTTGCGTGGCGACGTTCAGTTGATCAACGATGGCGCGGAGGCTGATGCCGAGCGTCTGGCCGACATCCGTAGCGGTGATGTGTTGCTGGCCATGGACTTTCGTCGCCGCACCCGCCGCCTGAGCCAGGTCGTGAACATCGCCTGTGATGCCGGAGCGGTGCTGGTGCTGGTCAGTGATGCCCATGCGTCGGCCCTGGCGTCACGCGCTCAGGCGATGTTTGTTTGCCCAGCCGGTGGTGAGGCGGTGTTTGACTCCTATGTGGGCGCCATCAGCCTGATCAACTACCTGGCCAGCGTCGCCTTGACCAAACTTACTCCCAAAGCCCGTGCCCGCATGGCCGCTATCGAACAGGCCCATGCGCAATTGGCTGACCTTGAACCCTCTTTTTGAAACCCTACCCATGAACCCATTGATTACCCACCCTTTCACTTTGTTTGTTAATCCCCGTTTTCAACCCGCCGAACCGTATGGTGAACAGCGCGTCAGCCTGCTCAGTGCGTCCGCTTTGACGCAGGCGCAAGCTGTCATCACCGCCTGGCCGGGTTATGCGGTCACCCCTTTGTGTGCTCTACCTGGCTTGGCGCGTACTGCGGGACTGGCCAGCATCCACTACAAGGACGAAGGTGGTCGCTTCGGTTTAGGCAGCTTCAAAGCGTTGGGCGGGGCCTATGCGGTGGCGCGTCTGTTGTGCCGTGAACTGGGCCAACTTCTGGGTCGCCCGGTGAGCCATGCCGAGTTGCAGAGCGACCCGGCGCTGCGCCAGGCTTGTGCCGACATCACCGTGACCTGCGCCACTGATGGCAACCACGGTCGCTCGGTGGCCTGGGGGGCGCAGATGCTGGGCTGCCGTTGTGTCATCTACATCCATGCCAGCGTCAGCGAAGGGCGCAAGCAGGCCATCGCCCGCTACGGTGCCCAAGTGGTGCGCACCAGCGGCAATTACGACGAGGCGGTGCAACAGGCCGACCAAGATGCCAAAACCCATGGCTGGTTTGTGATTTCGGACACCTCGTACCCTGGTTATATGGACGTTCCGCGTGATGTGATGCAGGGTTACCAGCTGATGGTGCATGAAGCGGTCAGCGCGTTGCCGCAATGGCCCACCCATGTGTTTGTGCAGGCCGGTGTGGGTGGTTTTGCGGCGACAGTGTGTGCCTATTTCTGGGAGCGCAACCCCGAGCAGCGCCCGGTGTTTGTGGTGGTGGAGCCCGAGCGAGCAGATTGCCTGCTGCAAAGTGCACGTGCTGGTGAGGTGGTGGCGGTCAAGGGGGAGCTAGACACCCTGATGGCCGGCCTGGCCTGCGGCGAGGTGTCTCTGTTGGCCTGGCAGGTGCTGGCCAGTGGGGCCAACGCCTTTTGCACGATTCCCGAAGCGGCGGCAGTGGAGACCATGCGTCTGCTGGCCAGCCCGCAGCCGAGTGACCCCAGCATTGTGGCTGGCGAGTCTGCGGTGGCTGGTCTGGCGGCGCTGCTGCTGATGGCGCAAAACAGCGTCGCCCGTACCACCCTGGGCCTGACATCCGATAGTCGGGTGTTGTTGTTTGGCAGCGAGGGCGACACCGACCCGGCCCTGTACCAACAACTGGTGGGCCGTAGCGCCAGCCAGGTGCGCCAGGATGGAGTCGCGGCATGAGCACCCCGCAGATCAATGGCCAGCGTTTGCTGGATAGCCTGCAGGCGTTGGGTCAGATCGGTGCTTTGCTCGATGGTGGTGTCAATCGCCTGGCGCTCACCGCGGCCGATGGCCGGGGCCGCGACTGGGTTGTGGCACGCATGCGTGAGTTGGGCCTGCGTGTTGACGTGGATGCCATTGGCAACATTTTTGGCACACTGCCTGGCAACCAGGACTTGCCGCCGGTGATGGTGGGCTCCCACATCGACACCGTGCGTACCGGTGGTTTGTATGATGGCAACTATGGTGTGCTGGCTGGTCTGGAACTGGTGGCCACGTTGCGTGACGCCGGTATACAAACCCACCGCCCTTTGAGCGTGGCGGTGTTCACCAACGAAGAGGGCGCGCGCTTTCAGCCCGACATGATGGGCAGCCTGGTCTATGTGGGTGGCCTGCCACTGGCAGACGCTTTGGCCACCTGTGATGCAGAGGGTGTGTCGGTGCAGTCCGAGTTGCAACACATCGGTTACCAGGGCAGCGCCCCGGTGACTTCGCCACGGGTGGACAGTTATGTCGAGTTGCACATTGAGCAAGGCCCCGTGTTGGAGCAAATGGGTCGGCAGATTGGGGTGGTTGAAGGTGTGCAAGGCATCTCATGGACCGAATTCACCGTGCAAGGGCAGTCCAACCACGCGGGAACCACCCCCATGGCCCTGCGCCACGACGCCGCATTGGTGGCGGCGCAAGTGGCCGTGTTTGTGCGTGAGCTGAGTCGCCGCATGGGCGGGCGCCAACTGGCCACTGTTGGGGCCATGCAGCTCAGTCCCAATCTGGTCAACGTTATAGCGCAAAAAGCCGTGTTCACGGTGGACCTGCGCAACACCGACGTCGCTGCACTGGCACAGGCTGAAGCCGACCTGCAAGCCTATGCACATAGTGTGGCCCAGGCTGAAGGTGTATCCATCAGCACCCGCACCCTGGCGCGTTTTGACCCGGTGGCCTTTGACCCGGCGCTGGTGAATCTGGTGGAACAGCAGGCGCAAGCCCTGGGTTGCAGTTACCAACGACTGCCCAGCGGGGCCGGGCACGACGCCCAGATGCTGGCTCGCGTGTGTCCTACCGCGATGATTTTTGTGCCCAGTGTCGGCGGCCTCAGCCACAACGTGCGTGAGCACACCGAACCTGCAGACCTGCAACGCGGCGCGCAGTTGCTGCTGCAGGTGGTGCTGGCACTGGCCAACCGTCCGTCTTGAACCTATTTGGAGTAATCACACTTATGTCACGTTATCTCAATGTTGCCCTGGGCCAACTCGGTCCCATCCAGCGTTCGGACTCCCGTACCCAAGTAGTGGCGCGCCTGTGTACGCTGATGCGCGAGGCACACGCCGTAGGCGCACAGCTCATTGTGTTTCCGGAACTCGCGCTGACCACGTTTTTTCCGCGCTGGTACATCGAAGACGAGGCAGAGATCAACAGTTTTTTTGAGTCCAGCATGCCCAATGCGGCCACACAACCTCTGTTTGACCTGTCGCGTGAGTTGGGGATGGGCTTCTACCTGGGTTATGCCGAGCTAGCGCAAGAGGCTGGTGGTGAGGTGCGCTACAACACCTCTATCCTGGTCGACCGCAGCGGCCAGATTGTGGCCAAGTACCGTAAGGTGCACCTGCCCGGCCACAAGGAGCATGAACCCTGGCGCCGCTTCCAACATCTGGAAAAACGTTACTTCACCCCCGGCACGGGCTGGGGTGTGACGCAGGCCTTTGGCGGCATCCTGGGCATGGCCATCTGCAACGACCGGCGTTGGGCTGAGACCTACCGTGTGATGGGCCTGCAAGGGGTGGAGATGGTGCTGATTGGCTACAACACCCCGGTTCACAACGCACCTGCGCCAGCACATGACGACCTGTCGTTGTTTCACAACCAGCTCTCGATGCAGGCCGGTGCCTACCAGAACGGTACCTGGGTGGTGGGTGTGGCCAAAGCTGGGCTGGAGGAAGGGGTGGACAGCATTGGTGGCAGCTGCATCATTGCCCCTTCGGGCGAGGTGGTGGCGCGCTGTCTGACCAAGGGTGACGAGATGGCGATTGCCCGCTGCGACCTGGATTTCTGCGCCATCTACAAACGCACCACCTTCAACTTTGACCTGCATCGCCAACCACAGGCGTATGGCTTGATCACCGCGCGCAAGGGTGAGACCTTGGCGGTGGACGGTACGCTGCTGGTACCACAGGTGGTCTAAATACTATCAAATATGTAGCTACATGTCCTTTAAATAAAAGGGGTAGGCGTACTTTTCTTTATAAGAGTCTTTACGGGTTGACATGTACACCACTTCCCCGATGATGATGCAGGTGAATACCAGGAGGTGTGGCTTATTTAATTAAGAGGCGCCTGGCCTGAATTCGTACATGTCTGGAACGTCGTACAAATGCCCGTTCACCTTGCCAATCTGGCCGTTCGACGTTGGTTTCCTGCCGTTCTCTGGAAAAGCTCGGAAGGCCGTGTGAGTGTTCCTACCATGCGCGCCTTCATCATCACCTGTAGGAAAAAATCATGCGCCGGTACTTTTTAGTTGTATGCCTGTTGCTTAGCGCCCTTGTTCAACAAAGTTTTGCCAGTGAGAGTGTGGATATCAGGGGCACTTGGCGGCTGCTTGCCATGGAAGTCGAAGTTCAATCCACGGGCGAAATGCGCTACCCACTGGGCAAAAATCCTACAGGATATGCCACATTCAATGACTCCCGCGTCTGGTTCGTGTTGACCGGCGAAGGTCGCAAACCGGCCAAGACGGCCGAAGAAAAGGCCGCCTTGTTCGAGAGCCTCTTGGCCTATTCCTGCAAGTACCGGCTTGAAGGCGACAAATGGATCACCAGTGTTGACGTGGCGTGGAATCCCGCCTGGATCGGCACCGAGCAATCACGGACCTTCAAAGTGGAAGGCAACCACCTCAAGGTCATCACACCCTGGCGCGTGATGCCGAACTGGGCTGACAAGGGCATGACCCGCAGTATCAATACATTTGAACTCGTCAAATAATTCGGAGTTTCGGCCCGATTCACGGGCCATGATCAACCCCTCAGGGATAACTATGGGCGGTGTGCCCAGTCCATAGCGGAACTGGTGCTGCCCATCTTCTTCACGCGTCGGGTCTCGAAAACGAGGCCGATTTCACCCGCTTTCTTGAACGCACCATGCCAACGTCGCTAGGCAGCCGTTGGTTAATTTCTCGTGCGAACTAGGTGTCGGCTTCTACCTGAGTTGAGCCAAACTGGTGCTGATTGTGGGTAGCGTTGGTGGCAAGTCGCTTGACCAGCTGCGTCGAAACGCCGATGTCCCCTGCGACCTCGACTTCTGCGCTACCTATCAACCCACCAATTTCAACTTTGACCTGCATCGCCAACCACAAACTTATGGCTTGATCACCGCCCGCAAAAGTGAAACTCTGGCGACCGATGGCAGCTTGTTGGGCTGACAAGTTGACCCCGAAAACACCTTGCGCGTGTTGGTCACAGCCAATCCGTCAGTGCTGATTTGCAGCGTTCTTTTAGAACAAATGAGGTTGAAACCATTTTCAAATAATGGTCTTTTGATATCAATTAAAGAGCGTGGTTTACGCCATATTTGTTTTTTTGGAATTTGTGTCAGCTTGAGGTAAGATAGTCACATAGTGAAAAGGAAATAAATTTTTTTGAAACACTGTCTCGAATTGAAATTTGACCTTCCGTTCACCCTTTCATTTTGACCGTTCACCCCCGCCTTTTTACCGTTCTCAGGAAAACCCGCCAAGGCTGTTTGACCACTCCTAACATGCGCCCCGTGATCAAACACTTAAGCAATTTCTGAGGAACTCAAAATGGATCAAGCGATTTACTTTGTGATCGTCACAGTCTGTGTTCTTGCCATCGCATACCGCTTTTACGGGGTATTCTTTGTCAGCAAGGTCCTGGCTGCCGACGACAAGGATGTGACGCCTTCACACGCGTTGCAAGATGGCAAAAATTACGTGCCCACCAAGAAGTGGGTCAATGCTGGTCAACACTTTGCAGCGATTGCGGCGGCTGGCCCCCTGGTTGGCCCGGTGCTGGCGGCGCAGTTCGGTTATCTGCCGGGCTTCATCTGGCTGTTGGTTGGCGCTGTGGTTGGTGGCGCGGTGCATGACACGGTGGTTCTGTTTGCTTCGATGAAGCACCAAGGCAAGTCGCTGTCTGAAGTCGCCAAAGCCGAACTCGGCCCGGTGGCTGGCTGGAGTACCGGCCTGGCGATGTTGTGCATCATCACCATCACCATGGCCGGTCTGTCGATCGTGGTGGTTCATGCGCTGGAACGCAACGCTTGGGGCACCTTTGCGGTGTTCATGACGGTGCCTATCGCCATCGCTCTGGGTTTGTTTGAGCGTTATTTTGGTTCGTCTAAATGGGCCACTTACCTTGGGTTGGCGGCGATCGTGGCCTCCATTGCCTACGGCCCGCATTTGCAAGGCACGATGGTGGGTGACTGGCTGACTCTGCACAAAAGCACCGTGAGTTGGATCTTGCCGATTTATGCCTTCTTCGCCACCGCATTGCCGGTCTGGATGTTGCTGACGCCACGTGGTTATCTGTCGAGCTTTATGAAGATTGGCGTGTTTGCTGCTCTGGTTGTTGGCGTGGTCTTTATCAACCCGGCCATCCAGTTCCCGGCGGTGACCGAATTCATCAACGGCGGTGGCCCGATCATCAAGGGTTCAGTCTGGCCCTTCATCTCCATCACCATTGCTTGTGGTGCCATCTCCGGTTTCCATGCCTTCATCGGCTCTGGTACCACCCCAAAACTGGTCGACAAATGGAGCGACATCCTGCCGGTGGCCTTTGGTGGCATGCTGGTGGAATGCCTGGTGGCTGTGATGGCCTTGATTGCCGCAACCTCGTTGCACCCGGCTGACTACTTTGCCATCAATTCCTCACCCGAAGTCTTCAAGACCCTGGGTATGACGGTGGTTGACTTGCCTCATCTGAGTCAAGAGATGGGCATTGACCTGGTCGGCCGTACCGGTGGTGCCGTGACGCTGGCAGTGGGCATGGCCTACATCTTTACCAAACTGTCCTGGTTCACCGAACTGGCTGCCTACTTCTTCCAGTTTGTGATCATGTTCGAAGCGGTGTTCATTCTGACCGCCGTGGATTCCGGCACCCGTGTCTCGCGTTACCTGATTCAGGATCTGCTGGGCGACGTTTTCCCGGCCATGAAGCGCCTGGACTCGATGCCTGCTGCGATCACCGCCAGTGTCATTGCCTGTGTGTTGTGGGGCTACCTGCTGCTCTCGGGTGACATCAGTTCGGTGTGGGCGTTGTTTGGTGTGTCCAACCAGTTGATGGCTTCGGTCGGTTTGATGATTGGTGCCACCATCATCATGCGCATCTCCAAGAAACGCATTTATGCGCTGACCTGCCTGATTCCGCTGGCTTACCTCTTTGTCACGGTGAACTACGCTGGGTACTGGATGATTGCCAATGTTTATCTCAACGCCGCCACCAAGGGCTACAGCCTGTTTAATGCGGTGATTGCCTCGGCCATGATGGTCTTGGGCTTCATTATTTTGTTCGCCTCACTCAAGCGCTGGGCCGAGTTGTGGAAAGTGCGCGGTGAATCTTCTGCCATTCCTCCGAGCATGTTGCCCATGACTGCTTGATACCCCCATCTGCAAAAGCGGCCTACCCGGCCGTCTTTGCGATAACCGGATGTCTTGACCTACCCGGGCCGCGCATCCAAACGCCAAAAGCAAATTTACCTTTTCAGGAATAATCAATGAATACACTAGTGAAGATTGCAAGTCGTCAGGACCCATGGACTGGTTTTGTGACGGGCCCATGGGCGGAAAAAGTTGATGTTCGCGGCTTTATCCAGGCCAACTACACGCCGTATCTTGGCGACGCCTCCTTTCTCAAGGGACCCACATCACGTACCACCGCTTTGTGGGCCAAGCTGCAAGAATTGCTGAAGCAAGAGCAGAAGAAAGGTGTGCTGGATGTCTCCGGCGTGCCGTCGACCATCACCGCTCACGAAGCAGGTTATATCGACAAGGACAAAGAAATCATCGTCGGCCTGCAAACCGATGCGCCGCTCAAACGCGCCATCATGCCCAACGGCGGCCTGCGTATGGTTGAAGGCGGCCTCGAAGCCTTTGGTTTCAAGATCGACCCAACGGTTTCGAAAATCTGGTCCACCTACCGCAAAGACCACAACAGCGGCGTCTTCGACGTGTACTCGCCGGAAATCATGAAGGCTCGTAAGTCAGCCATTCTGACCGGTCTGCCGGACGCTTATGGCCGCGGCCGTATCATCGGTGACTATCGCCGTGTTGCCCTGTACGGTATCGACGCATTACGCGCCTTCAAAAAGGCCTCTTTCCATGAACTCGACGGTGTTGAATTCACGGAGAGCGTGATTCGCCTGCGCGAAGAACTCTCTGAGCAGTTCCGTGCCCTCGACGAACTCAAACAAATGGGTGCCAAGTATGGTTGCGACCTCGGTCGCCCGGCCGCCAACGCGCAAGAAGCCGTGCAATGGACCTACCTGGCCTACCTGGCTGCGGTCAAGGAACAAAACGGTGCGGCCATGTCAATTGGCCGTGTCTCGACTTTCCTCGACATCTATTTCGAGCGTGATCTGGCAGTTGGCCTGATCAGCGAAGAAAAAGCCCAGGAAATGATGGACGACCTGGTCATCAAACTGCGTATCGTGCGTTTCCTGCGTACACCGGAATACGATCAGTTGTTCTCAGGCGACCCAACCTGGGTCACGGAGTCCATTGGTGGCGTTGGCGAAGATGGCCGCACCCTGGTGACAAAAACCAGCTTCCGCGTGTTGCATACCCTCAACAACGTTGGGCCAGCTCCAGAGCCGAATCTCACCGTGTTGTGGTCCGAAAAACTGCCACAGGGCTTCAAGGAATTCTGTGCCAAGACCTCGATCGACACTTGCTCGGTGCAATACGAAAACGACGATCTGATGCGTCCGTACTGGGGCGACGACTACGGCATCGCCTGCTGCGTTTCTGCTATGCGCATTGGCAAACAGATGCAGTTCTTTGGCGCCCGGGCCAATCTGGCCAAAACCATGTTGTACGCTATCAACGGTGGTCGTGACGAACTCAGCGGTGACCAAGTCGGTCCGAAATTCGAACCGATCCTGGGCGACGTGCTCAACTATGACGAGGTGATGGCCAAGTTCCTGCCGATGATGGAATGGTTGTCAGGCGTCTACATGAAGGCACTCAACGCCATCCATTACATGCACGACAAGTACGCCTACGAGCGTATCGAGATGGCGCTGCATGACCGCGACATCCTGCGTACCATGGCTTGCGGCATTGCTGGTCTGTCGGTGGTGGCGGACTCGTTGTCGGCCATGCGTTACGCCAAGGTGTCGGTGGTTCGTGATGAACGTGGTTTGGCCACTGACTTCAAGATTGAAGGTGAATATCCGGCTTTTGGCAACAACGACGAACGTGTTGACAGCATCGCCAGCTGGGCGGTCGAAACCTTCATGGGTTATCTGAAGAAACAGCGTGCTTACCGCGATGCCACACCGACCATGTCGGTGCTGACCATCACCTCGAACGTTGTTTATGGCAAAAAGACTGGCAACACGCCGGACGGTCGCAAGGCCGGTCAACCGTTTGCACCGGGTGCCAATCCGATGCACGGTCGTGACAAAACAGGTGCGCTGGCGTCGATGTCATCGGTGTGCAAGTTGCCTTACACCTGCTCGCAGGACGGTATCTCTTACACCTTCACAGTGGTGCCGGGCGCATTGGGCCGCACCGAAGGTGAACGTGTCAAGAACCTGGCCGGCATGCTGGACGGTTATTTTGAGAGCAACGGCCACCACATCAACGTCAACGTGCTTGACCGTGAAACCCTGTTGCACGCGATGGACCATCCCGAGTTGTACCCGCAACTGACCATTCGTGTGTCCGGTTATGCGGTGAACTTCATCAAGCTGACGCGTGAGCAACAGCTGGATGTGGTCAACCGTACTTTCCACGCCAGCAACTAACTCATTCCTGAGTTAGTTCGCCACCTCTTCGGGGGTGGCTGCCGGGCAAATCGTGCCGCAAGACTGAGTGCATGCCACTCAGTCTTGCGGCACGGTTGTCGGTCGGTCAGCGGGCGCATGTCCCGCATGTTGACCGATGTTGATATGAATCCGATCACCCAGTTTGAGGAAGAACTGGCCACACTCAACACATTGGTGTGGCTACGCTGCGTGCGGGTCTCGGGCCTGCGCCAAAACGATTCACTAAGAGGAAAATCACGTGTTAGCTGAAATTACTTCTGACAAACAACCCGCTTACCTGGTGCTCAATGCCGGTTCGTCGAGTCTGAAATTCTCGGCCTTTCGCCAAAACGCGCAGGGTGACGATCTGGAAACCCTACTCTCCGGGCAGATTTCCGGCATCGGCAGCGAGGCCCGCTTCGAGGCCAAAAGCGCCGACCGCCGCCCGCTTGGCGCGCACACCTGGGACGCCAAGGATTCCGCCAGCCGCGACACGCTGCTTCAATATGTTTTGGACTGGCTTGGTACTACCCTGGTCGACTACGACATCGTCTCTGTTGGCCACCGCGTGGTGCATGGTGGCATGAGCCTGGGCCAGCCGATGCAGGTCACCCCGACGCTGCTCGACGAACTCGACAGCCTGGTGCCACTGGCACCGCTGCATCAGCCGCATAACGTGGCGCCGATCCGTATCCTGGCCAAAAACTTTCCTGATCTGAAACAGGTAGCCTGTTTTGACACCGCTTTCCACAGCACCCAGCCCGCTATGGCACGCCACTTTGGTCTGCCTCAGGCGCTGACCGACGAAGGTGTCTGCAGCTACGGCTTTCACGGGCTGTCCTACGAATACGTCATCAGCAATTTGATGGAAACCCGCCCCGATCTGGCCCAGGGGCATGTGGTCATCTGTCATCTGGGCAATGGCTCCAGCCTGTGTGCGGTCAAGGGCGGGCAGAGCATGGACACCTCGATGGGCTTCTCGGTCCTCAACGGTGTGCCGATGGGCACCCGCAGTGGCAGCATTGACCCTGGCGTCTTGTTCTACCTGATGCGTGAGAAAAAGATGGGGTTGGAAGAGTTGGAAGACCTGCTCTACCGGCAGTCCGGGTTGCTGGGCATCTCCGGCATCTCAAACGACATGAAAGTGTTGCAAGAGTCCACTGAGCCCGCTGCCCAAAATGCGGTGGATTTGTTCTGCTTCCGTGTGGCCAAGGAAGTGGCGGCCATGGCCGCGTCCATGGGTGGGCTCGATGCTTTGGTGTTTACTGCTGGCATTGGTGAGAACTCGCCGGAGATCCGTGCGGCTGTTGCCGAACGCTTGGCGTGGCTCGGCGTCAAGGTGGATGCCGGAGCCAACGCCAAAAAGGCCTACGACATCTCGGCGTCTGATGCCAAGGTGCCGGTTTTCATCGTGCCGACCAACGAAGAAAAAATGATTGCCAAACACACCATCCGGGTGTTGGGACAATCGCTAGCACAGGCCTGAGTGATCCACAGATGAAACCAAGGCCGTGGCGCTTTGCCCGGCCTTTTTACAAAAATACAAGTCATGTTTAATAAACCAGAGGACGGGTGCTGTCCCAATCATCACGCTGACCGTCCAAAAACCTCGGGTGCACCCGGCTCACATGCCAGTTATTCCATGGATCCGCTGATGCCTGATGCCGTTGCGCTGGCGGCGGAAGATGTTGGTGTCAAAAAGGCCAAACTGGCACCCTGGGTGTTGTTCGGGTTGTCGATCCTGGGAGGCGCTTTTGTTGCCCTGGGTGGCTTGTTTGCCACCGTCACCATCTCCGGTGCGACTGGCCATTTGCCTTACGGTGTGATGCGGCTGCTGATGGGTGCGACTTTTTCGCTCGGACTGATGCTGGTGGTGATTGCCGGGGCGCAACTGTTCACCAGTGACGCCTTGATGGTCATGGCTTGGGCCAGTGGCCGTCTGAAGACCGGGCGCATGTTTCGCGTCTGGTGCACCGTCTGGCTCGGCAATTTTGTCGGCGCGCTCGGGGTGGCGGCCTTGGTTTTTCTCTCAGGTCAGTACACCTTTGGTCATGGCGAGGTGGGTGCTTCGGCGCTTTACCTGGCCACAGCCAAAAGCACGTTGGCGCCGGACAAGGCGTTTTTCCTGGGTATCCTCTGTAACGTGCTGGTGTGCCTGGCGGCCTGGGTGGCAATGGCGGCGCGCAGCATCGGTGACAAGATATTGGCCATGTTTTTCCCGATCGCAGCGTTTGTCGCGGCTGGGTTTGAGCACTGTGTGGCCAACATGTATTTCATTCCGCTGGGTTTGTTCATCGAGTGGTGGGCACCCGAGTCGTTCTGGACCGATCTGGCTCACAATGGTGTGGCACGGTCAGACATCCCGCTTGACCAGTTTGCGATCAATCTGGTCGCCGTCACCCTGGGCAACTGGGTTGGTGGTGCCTTGTTGGTCGGCGCGGTGTACTGGTTGATTTTTCGCCACGGCCAACCTACCAAGGCAGCAGCAGAAAAAAGCAGCTTCAAAGACGCCTGATCAGAACGCTTGGCCAGCACCACATGGTTGCTGGTCAAACGTCGCTGGGCGAAGCAAGGCGACTGCCAATAAAGTTAAGCCCATGAGCCTTGCTTCCATCGAACTGATCCTGACCCTGCTGCAGCAGACCTGCGTTTACTTGGTCATTGCCTACCTGCTCAGCCGCACCCGCATTTTTATCCCGCTGATGCACGTCACCATCCGGCTGCCACACCGGGTGACTTGTTATGTGGTGTTCTCGCTGTTTTGCATCATGGGCACCTATCTCGGTCACAAGATTGACGATTCGATTGCCAATACCCGCGCCATCGGTGCTGTTTTGGGCGGCGTTCTGGGCGGGCCATCGGTGGGACTGGCGGTTGGTTTGACGGGTGGCCTGCACCGTTATTCGCTGGGCGGCTCGTCAGCATTTGCCTGCATGGTGTCCACTGTTGCCGAAGGATTGATCGGCAGTCTGTTTCACCTGTACATGATTCGGCGTGGGCGTTTTGGCACCCTGTTTCGGCCAGTGCCAATTGCCCTGGTGACGTTTTGTGCCGAAGTGGCGCAGATGCTGATCCTGCTGTGGCTGGTGGAGCCGCCTGAGGTCGCCAGACACCTGGTCGAGCAGATCGCGGTGCCCATGCTGTTGGCCAATTCGCTCGGTGCTGGCTTGTTCATGCGTATCTTGCTGGACCGGCGCCAGCTCTACGAGCGCCAATCCAGCGTGTTTTCGACCAAGGCACTGGCGATTGCGGCGCGGGTTGAAGGCCTGCTGCGCTCGGGTTTCAACAGCGACACCAGCCACCAGGTCGCCCGCATCATTTATGAAGAAACCGGTGTCGGTGCGGTGGCCATCACCGACACTCAGAACCTGCTGGCCTTCATCGGCATCGGCAGCGACCATCACTTGCCAGGCACACCGATCAATTCGGTGCTGACACAACGGGCCATCGCCAACAACGAGGTGGTGTATGCCGACGGCAACGAAGTGGCCTACCGCTGCTCGATCAACCCAAAATGTCCGCTGGCCGCCTCGCTGATCATTCCCCTGCTGGGTGAAGAAAACCATGTCATTGGCACCGTCAAGCTCTATGAACCCCGCACGCGCCTGTTCTCCACCATCAACCGCGCTTTGGGTGAAGGCATTGCACGACTGCTCTCGAACCAGATCCTGGCGGGTCACTACATGCGCCAGCGTGAGTTGCTAGCGCAGTCCGAGATCAAACTGCTGCATGCCCAGGTCAACCCGCATTTCCTGTTCAATGCGCTCAATACCTTGTTGGCGGTCATCCGGCGCGACTCGGAGCGGGCCTGCCACCTGGTGCTGAACCTCTCCACCTTCTTTCGCAACAACCTCAAACGCCCCAGCGAAGAGGCCAGCCTGAGTGAAGAAGTCCAGCATGTGACCGCTTACCTCGAAATCGAACAGGCGCGGTTTCTCGGCCAGCTGGTGCTCGACTTTGATATCCCGGACGATCTGCGCCATGTTCGTATGCCCGCCTTCTCGTTGCAGCCGATTGTGGAAAACGCCATCAAACATGGCACCTCGCAATTGTTGGGTATCGGCCGCATCCGTATTTCGGCCCGGGCCGAGGGCGAAATGGTCCTGCTTAGCGTTGAAGACAACGCTGGCCTGTACGTCGAGCCCAGCGGTGGCGACGGGCTGGGCATGCACCTGGTCCGGCGACGTATAACCACGCGTTACGGCTCGTCCTACGGGTTGGAGATTTGCTGCGAACGCGAGGTGTTCACCCGCGTCACGCTCATATTACCGCTGGCCCCCAGCGAAGCGTTGACGGCCATGGAGGTGTACCCGGCATGAAGGTTCTGATCATTGACGACGAATTGCCCGCGCGCGAAGAAATCGCCCGACTGTTGGGTAAGGAGAGTGACATCGAGATCCTCGGGCAATGCAGCAACGCCATCGAAGGCATCTCGGCCATCCACCGGCTCAACCCCGAAGTGATCTTCCTTGACATCCAGATGCCGCGCGTCAGCGGCCTGGAGATGCTGGGCATGCTCGACCCCGAGAAGATGCCAAGTGTGGTTTTTTTGACCGCCTTCAACGAATATGCGCTGCAGGCCTTTGACCAGAACGCGTTCGACTACCTGTTAAAACCGATCGACCCGGACCGCCTGGAACTCACCCTCAAGCGCCTGCGGCGTGACCGCACTCCCAGCGCAGCCTTGTTCAACGCGGCGGCACCCCTGAAGCAAATTCCCTGTCCCGGCCACCAGCGTGTGTTGCTGATCAAAATCAACGACATCGAATACGCCACCTCGCGCACCGCTGGTGTGTATGTCACCACAATTGAAGGTTCCGAACACTTCACTGAGCTGACCTTGCGCACCTTGGAAGAAAAAACACCGTTCCTGCGCTGCCATCGGCAGCACCTGGTCAACCCCGAGCAGATCAAGGAAATCAGCTTTCTGGAAACCGGTGCGGTTGAAATCCTGACCCGCAACAACCGTCGTATCCCGGTCAGCCGCCGTTTGCTCGGTGAACTCAAGGAAAAGCTGGGCTTGCCTTGAGTTCAACCGGGCGTTGTGGTGCCGGTATGGTCGATGTGCTTCAGCTCACTGCACCCCATGCTGGTGGGTTGAGGCTCAACTCACCCTCGCCCCCAGCGAAATGGCGTCGGCTATCGCCTCGGTGTTGTCCTTGAGCAGACCGATGCCGACGCGGATGTGTTGCCAGTCTCGGTTGATGCAGAAGCGTGTGCCGGGGAACACGGCGATGCCGCGAGCGGCCAGGGTCACCATGGCGAACTGCTCCGATTCGACGGGGATCCACAGGCACAGCCCGTCGCGGCAGGGGAGTGTGATACCGCGCTGGCGCAGGGCCTCCTGCAGGCCATTGCGGCGTGCGGCATACACCTGCCTGGCGTGGGCCACGCTGGCGCGGGTGGCGGGGTCGCGCAGCATCCAGGCGCCGGCGGCCTGCAGGATGCGGCTGGTCCAGCGGGCGCCGAAGTTGCGGTAGGCCTGGATCTGGTCGACGATTTCCCGGGAACTGGACAGTACCGCCAGGCGCAGGTCGGGCCCGAGCGACTTCGAGTACGAGACGATCAGCACCGTACGATCGGGGAACTCCTGGCCCAGGCTGGCGGGCGGCTGGCTCGAGA
>WSSedL1CaDRAFT_10000384_pt1 | contig 31423 bp, 32 predicted proteins | sample WetSurSL1Cattail_FD_9464 | JGI IMG/M metagenome (IMG submission 9464)
CAAAAATATCGCGAAAACCGGCGTCTTCCCATTCCTGCGGGTCGGTAAAGCGGAAAAAGTCAAAGTGCCACACCGCCAGATCGGGCAGTTCATAGAATTCAGCCACCGCGTAGGTCGGGCTTTTGATGCGGCCTGACACGCCCAGCGCGCGCAGCAGGTGGCGCACCAGTGTGGTTTTTCCCGCGCCCAGGTTACCGCGCAATTCGATAAAAGCCTGGCGCAGCGCGGGCTGCTTGACCAGCGTCTCGGCAAAGTGCTGGGTGGCGGCTTCATCTGGCCAGACCAGGGTTTTTACAATCGGCAGGTGAACAGTTTCAGAACACATAACAAGGGCGATGACTGGGTCTCCAAGATTCAGGATTGGGCACGTGAGCTGGGATTTTCCCAAATTGGTGTGACCGGGGTCGATTTGTCGTCGGCAGAGCCCGGATTATCGGCTTGGCTGGCGGCGGGTCATCACGGCGAGATGGCCTACATGGCAGCACACGGCCTCAAGCGCGCCCGCCCGACCGAACTGGTGCCGGGCACGCTGAGTGTGATCACCGCACGCATGGACTTCCTGCCCAGCAACACACCCGCTGGTTGGCAAAAAGTGGAACTGGACCGGCTCCTGCAACCAGCCCAAGCCACCGTGTCGCTTTACGCCCGGGGTCGGGACTACCACAAGGTGATGCGCCAGCGGCTGCAAAAGCTCAGTGATCAGATGGTTCAAGAATTTGGCCCGCTGGGTTACCGCGTTTTCACCGACTCGGCGCCAGTGCTGGAAGTGGAACTGGCCTCGCGCAGCGGCCTGGGTTGGCGTGGCAAACACACGCTGGTGCTCAACCGCGAGGCCGGGTCAATGGCTTTCCTGGGTGAAATTTTTGTCGATGTGGCGCTGCCGCCAACCGAGCCGGTCAGCCGCCATTGCGGCAGTTGCACCGCTTGCCTGGATATTTGTCCAACACAAGCCATCGTGGCGCCTTACCGGCTCGATGCGCGGCGCTGCCTGTCGTACCTGAGCATTGAACACGCCGGGCCGATCCCCGAGGAATTACGCGCACCGATGGGCAACCGCATTTATGGCTGTGACGATTGCCAGCTGGTGTGTCCCTGGAACAAATTTGCCCAGACCAGCAGGCTGCCCGACTTTGATGCCCGGCCCCACTTGGTGGACCAGCCGTTGGTGTCTGTGTTTGCCTGGACCGAGGATGAGTTTTTGCGCTTCACCGAAGGCAGCCCGATCCGGCGCATCGGGCATGAGCGCTGGCTGCGCAATGTGGCGTTGGCCTTGGGCAACGCGCTGCGAGTGGCAGTATCCGAGGCGCAACGACAGCTTTTGTCCGAGGCTTTGCAAAGCCGTCTGGCACACCCCAGCGTGCTGGTGCGTGAGCACGTGTGCTGGGCGTTGGCCCAGGCTTGAGGCTGACACCAAGCTGACTACAATTTGCTGACAAAAGTCATTTTCCAAAGTTTTTGCCCGCCCCAGGCACATCAATCCAGGAAACCCCATGTTGATTCGGCGCATCACTGTTGGCGAGATCAAAGTCCCGCTCAAAACACCGTTCAAGACCGCGGTGCGCAGCGTCAGCGAGGTGCATGACCTGGTGATCACCATCGAGACCCGCAACGGCCTGGTCGGTTATGGTGATGCACCTGCTTCTGCCGTCATCACCGGTGATTTGCTCGGGTCGATGCGTGCCGCGCTGGACTTGCTGGCGCCGCGCCTATTGGGCCGCAAGCTGATGGACTTCAACGCCTTGCTGCTCACGCTGCACACCAGCGTGGCCCGCCACAGCAGCCTCAAGGCCGCGCTTGAAATTGCCCTGTACGACCTGCGTGCCCAAGCCTTGGGGGTGCCGCTGTACCAGTTGTTCGGTGGTGGTGACCCGCAGCTCAAGACCGACCTCACGATCAGCGTCAATGACACGGATGTGATGGTCAAGGATGCCTTGCGCGCGGTGGCTGAGGGTTTTGACTGTCTCAAGATCAAGGTCGGCGGCCACACTTGGCAGGACGATGTGGAGAGTGTGCTGGCGATTGAGCGCGCCGTTGGCCCGCATGTGACGCTGCGGCTCGATGCCAACCAGGGTTGGACACCCAAACACGCGGTGTTGGTGATCCAGGCCATTGAAAAAGCCGGGGTGGCGCTGGAGCTGGTGGAGCAGCCGGTCAATGCCAATGACGTGGTCGGCCTGAAGTTTGTCACCGACCACACCCTGACGCCGATCCTGGCCGACGAGGCGGTGTTCTCAACACTGGATGCACTGCACCTGCTGGCCAGTGGCAGTGCCGATGTCATCAACATCAAACTCATGAAAACCGGCGGGCTTAGCCAGGCCATAGAAGTGGCCAGCCTGGCACGCCTGCACCAGCGCACCTGCATGATGGGTTGTATGTTGGAGAGCGCCATCAGTGTCACGGCTGCGGCACACTTTGCGGTGGCGTTTGATGATGTGGTGTCGTACATCGACCTGGATGGCCCGCAACTGTGTGCCACCAGCGCGGTGGACGGTGGCATGCTGATGGATGGCCCGTGGATTACCCTGTCGGATGCGCCAGGACTGGGCATCACGGCCGTGCATGGTTTAACCAATGTGAAAGTTTTTGATGTCTGATTCAAGCAAACAACCCACCGCGCAGGCTTATCCCACCAGCCAGTTGCGCATCCACACTTTTGCCGCGCTGGCATCCGGCCCACGTCTGATCGTGCTGGGTGCGGTGCATGGCAACGAGGTAGCGGGCAGCCGGGGTATCGAGCGGGTCGTTGCTGAACTTGACAGCGGTGTCTTGCAGCTGGCGCGTGGCTCGGTCACGTTTGTGCCGGTCACGAATCCGCTGGCCTACCAGAAGGTGCAGCGCAACGGAGACCGCAACCTGAACCGCAACCTGCGCCCCACCGATACCCCGCAAGACTACGAGGACAGAATAGCCAATGTGCTCTGTCCCCTGCTGGCTGGGCATGAGGTGCTCCTGGATTTGCACTCTTTCCAGGCGCCGTCGCAGGCGTTTGCGATGCTCGGCCCGCAAGACAATACCGGTGATCTGGAGCCGTTTGCCCACGCCGCCCAAGAGCAGGCGCTGGCGCTGCGCCTGGGCGTCAAGCGTGTGGTTGAGGGTTGGTTGTCCACCTACGCGGTGGGTGTGCAGCAGCGTCTGGCGCGCACCCCGGTGCAGGATCGGGCTGGGTTGCTCAGCACCGACCCGAGTTATGGTGTGGGCACCACCGAATACATGCGCAGCCAGGGTGGTTACGCCATCACGCTGGAATGTGGCCAGCATGACGACCCGGCCGCACCCGATGTGGCCTACCGCGCCATTCGCAACACGCTGGCGCATCTGGAGCTGGTGGACGAGCTTGCACCACCACCTTGCCAGGACCTGGAGTTTTTGCGGTTGACGCAGGTGGTGGACCGCCACCACGTGGACGACGCCTTTGTGCGCAACTGGTCCAGTTTTGACGCCATTCGCGCGGGCCAGACCGTGGGTTTGCGCCACGACGGCACCCCGGTGTTGGCGACCTGTGACGGTTACATTGTCTTTCCCAACGCCAAAGCTACCCCGGGCAACGAGTGGTTTTACCTGGCGCAGCCCAGTTTGCGTGATCTGGCTGCAGCCTGAATTTGCCTCGCGTAGGCGGCGTCAGCGCGGTGGTTTGTCTGTCATCATGATCAACCATAAAATAGCCTTCTATCCCTTATGAAATAAGGGTGAGTAGCTATTTAATTGGTAGCCTGTTCAGCAGCCCGCAGAGCACAAACAGCAGGCAAACGGGTGCTTGTGCGGTGACAAACATGGCTTAAATCCTAAGCAAACCCATAGCTCGGTGTGGGTATGTAAACCGCCATCCGATTAAATATGCCAAAATATGACTTTATTTGGCAAAAAAAGAACAGGAACAAACATGACAGAAGGTTCGGTCAAAAAGTCATTTTGCACAACCCGTGAGGCGGCGGTGTTGCTCGGTGTGTCGGTGGGCACCGTTCAGTTGTGGGTGGAAAGTGGCCTGTTGCAGGCCTGGAAAACCTCGGGTGGTCATCGTCGGGTGCTGCGTGAGTCGATTGACGGTCTGTTGCACAAGGGCGGAACGGTGTTGCCACCTGCCAGCGTCGATCCACAACCTGCCGTGAACACGCGTGCACTCAATGTGCTGGTGGTAGAGGATGACGACAACCTGCTGCGTTTGTACAAGGCGCGGTTGGCGCAGTGGCCCATGAAGCCTGTGGTTAGCCTGGCCGACAACGGTGTGACCGGTTTGTTGATGATGGGGCGCAGCAACCCGGATTTGCTGATCACCGATCTGGACATGCCGGGCCTGGATGGTTTCAACATGTTGCGGGTGTTGCACCAGACACCTGAAATGCGTCAAGCCACAATTGTGGTGGTCACGGGCTTGGATTCGGCCGAGGTGGAGCGGCGTGGGGGTGTGCCCCAAGGTGTGGAGGTTTTGCCAAAACCGGTTCCTTTTGAACGACTGCTGGCCATGGCCACGGCCATTTCGAAACAGCGGCAGACCTTGGCTGAGGCGGCTTGAGCCGTGCGCCTGAGGTGTTGTCGGGTGAAACCTGGGATGTTTGCTGGGCCAAGGACAATCTCAAACAGCCCGGCACACGGCTCGGTTTGAAAGAGACCTCATGACAAGCATTGATCAGGGCACACCCTGCGAAGACAAATCTCACCTGGATCAGGCGCTGGCCTGCATGCTGGCCTTGAGTCCGGAGGGTTTGGTGGCCTTCGACAGGCAGGGTCGCATCAGCCATGTGACGGCGGCGTTCACATCTTTGACCTGGCTCACGGCCGGGCAGGTGCAAGGGCTGGATGAAGAACAGTTCTGGCGCCTGTTGTCCACCCTGTGCACCCCACCATCTGCCCTGGGGCGTGTGCGACACAGGTTGGGCCAGTCCAGCCCGCAGCGGCCTGCATTGTTGGCGTTGACCGAGCCGCCTGGTGTGGTGCTACAGGTCACGCAGAGACACAGCGATACTGGCCCGTTGGCCAAGTTGCTGTGTTTTCGCGACGTGTCGTTTGAGGCCGAGAGGGACCGGCGCAAGAGCGAGTTTTTGGCCACGGCGGGCCACGAGTTACGTAATCCGCTGGCCAACATCCAAGGTTTTGCCGAGATTTTGCTCAATGCCGACAACGACGAGGCCAGCCGCCGCGAGTTCATCGACATCATCTACCAGCAATCGCAGGTGTTGACTGCGTTGCTCAACGACGTGTTGGCCCTGGCACACATTGAGGCGCGCGGGCACACCGACCTGGTGTTGTCAGCGGTGGCCCTGCCGCAACTGGTCCAGTCGGTGCTGGATGGTTTTGTACCGCCGATGGGACGTGAGAAAGCCAGCCTGACGCTGTCTGCGGCGGATCTGAGTGCGTGTGTGGACGCAAAAAGAGTCAGCCAGGCCATCGGGCAGGTGCTCTCCAATGCCTATAAGTTCTCGCCGGCTGGGGGTGCGGTGACGGTTCATCTAGAGCGGGTAACAGGGTTGTCCTCGACACCTGAAGTGGGCGTCCACATCACCGATCATGGCATGGGCATGACCTCTGAGCAGCTGTCGCATTTGGGCCAGCGGTTTTACCGGGCCCCGTCGGCAGCCAAGATCCCCGGTAGCGGTTTGGGGATGAGCATCGTCCAGGCCATCATGCACTTGCTTGATGGCCGCCTGGAGGTCCAGAGTACCTCTGGCCAAGGTACCCGGGTCAGCTTGTATTGGCCAGCCGGTTAGGACGGCTCGCCACGGCGCACGTGCAAACGAAGTGCCCGGCGTGTGGTCGGGCGGCAATCCGGGGTACGCTTGAGCTCTGACGTGTTGTTGTGTGAAGGAGTGTTTGCCATGTATCTGCTGGGTTTGGGCTTGATCCTGTTGCTGTTGAAATACATCGAATGGGGTCCGGTGGCGCTGTGGTCCTGGTGGCTGGTACTTGCGCCCTTTGCTCTGGCGGTGGTGTGGTGGGCCTGGGCCGACGCCTCGGGCTACACCAAAAAAAAAGCCATGGAGCGGCATGATCAGCGTCGTGACGCGCGCCGTGCTCGCACCAAAGAGTCGCTTGACGCTACGTACCAGAAGCGTCGCCGCTGAATCAAAACCGGCGGTATGCGGGCGCTGACCCCGCTGACCGGATGGCCTTGGCACCTCCTGCCAAGGGCCTGTGGGACATAATCCTGTTCTCGTTTTTCACAGCTTTTAAGCCTCTTTTGGCGACAAACCACCATGCCCGCATACCGTTCCAAAACCTCCACCGCTGGTCGTAACATGGCTGGTGCCCGCTCCCTCTGGCGTGCCACCGGCATGAAAGATGGCGACTTCAGCAAACCCATTGTTGCCGTGGTCAATTCGTTCACCCAGTTTGTGCCGGGTCACGTGCATTTGAAGGACCTGGGCCAACTGGTGGCGCGCGAGATCGAAGCCGCCGGTGGTGTCGCCAAAGAGTTCAACACCATTGCGGTGGATGACGGCATTGCCATGGGCCATGACGGCATGTTGTATTCACTGCCGAGCCGCGACATCATCGCCGACTCGGTTGAGTACATGGTCAACGCCCACTGCGCCGATGCCATGGTGTGTATCTCCAACTGCGACAAGATCACCCCCGGCATGTTGATGGCGGCGATGCGGCTCAATATCCCGGTGGTGTTTGTCTCGGGTGGTCCGATGGAAGCGGGCAAAACCCGACTGCTGAACCCGGCGACACACACCATGGAGTTCAAAAAGCTCGACCTGATTGATGCCATGGTGATGGCTGCTGATGACAAGGTGTCGGACGAGGATGTGGCCGAGGTGGAGCGCTCCGCCTGCCCCACCTGCGGCTCCTGCTCAGGCATGTTCACCGCCAATTCGATGAACTGCCTGACCGAGGCGCTGGGCCTGTCCTTGCCCGGCAACGGCACCGTGGTGGCGACCCATGCCGACCGTGAGCAGTTGTTCAAACGCGCCGGTCACCTGATTGTGGAACTGTGCCAACGTTATTACGAGCAGGACGATGCCTCTGTGCTGCCACGCTCGGTCGGGTTCAAGGCGTTTGAGAACGCCATCACCCTTGACATCGCCATGGGTGGCTCCACCAACACCATCCTGCACATCCTGGCGATTGCGCAAGAGGCTGAGATCGACTTCACCATGAAAGACATCGACCGCCTGTCGCGCGTGGTGCCGCAGTTGTGCAAGGTGGCGCCCAACACCAACAAATACCACATCGAAGACGTGCATCGCGCAGGCGGCATCATGGCCATCCTGGGTGAACTCGATCGCGCTGGCAAGTTGCACACCGACGTGCCCACGGTACATGCCAAAACCATGAAAGACGCGCTGGACCAGTGGGACATTGCCCGCGCACCGAGTGATGCGGTTAAAACCTTCTACCAAGCCGGGCCCGGTGGCGTGCCGAGCCAGGTGGCGTTCAGCCAGGCCAGCCGCTGGCCCAGTCTGGATGTGGACCGCGCAGCGGGCTGCATCCGTTCCGGCCAACATGCGTTCTCGCAAGAAGGGGGCCTGGCGGTGCTGGTTGGCAACATCGCCCTGAACGGCTGCGTCGTGAAAACCGCCGGTGTGGATGACGCGCTGCTGGTGTTTGAGGGCCCGGCCCATGTGGTTGAGTCACAAGACGAGGCGGTGGAACACATCCTGGCCGATCAGGTCAAAGCCGGTGACGTGGTGATCGTGCGTTACGAAGGCCCCAAAGGCGGCCCGGGCATGCAGGAAATGCTCTACCCCACCAGCTACATCAAGTCCAAGGGCCTGGGCAAAGCCTGCGCCTTGTTGACCGATGGCCGTTTTTCGGGCGGCACCTCCGGTTTGTCCATTGGCCACGCCTCACCCGAGGCGGCGGCTGGTGGTGCGATTGGCCTGGTGAAGAATGGCGACCGCATCCGCATCGACATCCCGAACCGCAGCATCAACGTGCTGGTGTCAGACGATGAGCTGGCCAAACGCCGCGTGGCGCAGGATGCCCTGGGTTGGAAACCCGCGTTGCCGCGCCCGCGCAAGGTCTCCAGCGCGCTCAAAGCCTACGCCAAGCTGGTGATGTCGGCCGATAAGGGCGCCGTGCGTGACGTGTCTTTGCTCGACGATTGATCACCTGACTGACGCTTTCTCTCATGCTGATTCACCCTGAGATCAACCCCATCGCCCTGCAGTTGGGGCCTTTGGCTGTGCACTGGTACGGCCTGACTTATCTGGCCGCGTTCGGGCTGTTCATGTGGCTGGCCAACTTGCGCCTGCGCCATGAGCCGTTTGCCTCATTCACCGGCACTTCTGCCTGGCACAAACGGGATGTGGAAGACATCTTGTTCCTCGGCGTGATGGGCGTGGTGCTGGGCGGGCGCATTGGTTACTGCCTGTTTTACAAGCCGGGGTATTACGCCACGCACCCGCTGGAGGTGTTTGCCGTGTGGCAGGGCGGCATGAGTTTTCATGGTGGTTTGCTCGGTGTGATTGCCTCGATGCTCTGGTTTGCCCATAGCCGCAAACGGCCCTGGTTGCAGGTGGCGGATTTTGTTGCGCCCTGCGTGCCAACCGGTCTGGCGGCGGGGCGCATTGGCAACTTCATCAACGGCGAGTTGTGGGGGCGGCTGGCCAGCCCGGATCTGCCCTGGGGCATGGTGTTTCGTGGTGCTGGTGATGCACCGCGCCATCCGTCGCAGATTTACCAGTTTTTGCTGGAAGGCCTGCTGCTGTTTGTGCTGTTGTGGCTGTATGCCCGCCAACCGCGAAAGCAGGGGCAGGTGGCGGCGGTCTTCCTGTTGGGCTACGGGGTGTTTCGCTTCATCGCCGAATATTTTCGTGAACCCGATGCCTTCCTGGGGCTGCTGGGATTGGGCTTGAGCATGGGCCAGTGGTTGTGTTTACCGATGATTCTGGGTGGTGTCGGGCTGTGGCTCTGGGCCCGCGCCAATTCCCCAAAGATTTAAGGAAAATCGTGCTCTAGCCCTTATTTTAAAAGGGCTGGTAGCTATATATTACATAGTTAATTCGGTCTCTTCCCTCGTTCAAATTTGGCCCCATGCCAGCCCATATTCGTTATCAACAAGACCCGCTGGTGGCGTTTGTCACGCTGGTTTACCCCGAACGTTTTAACGCCATGTCACGCAGCATGTGGCGTGAGCTGCGCACGGTGTTTGAGGCGATTCAGCGCCAAAACACGGTGCGTTGTGTGCTGATCTCTGGCGAGGGCGGACACTTTTGCGCCGGTGGCGACATCTCCGAATACGCCAGTTTCCGTTTTGAAGAGGCCAGCCTGCGTGACTTTCATGAACAGGACGTGTGGGGTGCCTTGAGCGCTTTGCTGGCCTGTGATGTGCCGATCGTGGCGCAGATTGGTGGTAACTGCATGGGCGCCGGGGTCGAGATTGCCAGCTGTTGCGACATCCGCCTGGCGGCTGAATCGGCCAAGTTTGGCGCACCGATTGCCCGCCTGGGTTTCCCAATGGCGCCGCGTGAGGTGGCGCTGGTGAGCCGTGAAGTTGGCCCGGTGACAGCACGCCAGATGCTGCTGGAGGCGGCAGTTTTCAGTGCGCCAGAGATGCTGCAACGCGGTTTTTTGAGCCGGATGGTGGCCGACGCTGATCTGAGTGCGCTGGCCCAGGCCACGGTGCAGCGCATCACCAGCCTTGCGCCGCAGGCTGCGCGCCTGAACAAACAGACACTTCGCGCATTAAATCAGCCTCTAGCCCTGATGGATAAAGGGCAGGTAGCTACAGATACCAAAGCATCTGACGACCCGTTGATACAACTTTTGGCAGGTGCGTATGACTATGCAGACAGTGCCGAACAGCGCGAAGGCATTACCGCGTTTCTGGAAAAACGTCCACCGGTGTTCTGATCAGGGGTCGACATGCTGGCCCGTTGTCCGTTGCCAAGAAAGTGACCCTGTGTATGCCATCCGCCTCTTTTAATCTGTACCGGGCCTTGCATGACGCTTTTCCGAGCGACCTGGACAGCATCGCTCTCGAGACCGACAACGGTCTGTTCTACACCTGGAGAGACCTCGACGCGGGCAGCGCCAAGCTGGCCAATTTTTTGCAGTCACTGGACTTGCCAGCCGGCGCACGTGTTGCGGTGCAGGTCGACAAGTCAGTCGAGGCGCTGATGCTGTACCTGGCCGCCTTGCGCACCGGACTGGTGTATGTGCCACTCAACATGGTTTACCAGAGCGCTGAAATGGCTTATGTCATCGGGGATGTTGTGCCCGCCGTGGTGGTGTGCAGCGCATCCCACTTTGGCTGGCTCAGCAAACTGGCTTTCCAGGCCAACACCACCTGGGTGTTCACCCTGAATGACGACCGCACTGGCAGCTTGCTTGAGCGTGCGGCCCATGCCTCGGACCAACACATACCTGCTGTCAACCAAGCGGACGACCTGGCGGTGATCATCTACACCAGCAGCCTCTCCAAAGGTGTGATGCTGACACACGGCAACATGCTCAGCAGCGCGGTGGTGCATCCTGTGTCAGGTGTGCGCCTGGCGGCTGCGCAGATTCTGACCCACCTTCAAGCCGGTCTGGTCCTTGCCAAGTAGCCCAANCGGTGTGGTGGTGGCCGAGTTTCCCCTAAGGCCATGGGCAAGGTGCAAAAAAATCTGCTACGGGTGTGTTACGGCGGCTAACAAAATCGTTAGCATCGTTGGCAAAACACAAGGGACAAGCCATGCAAGTGATGCAAGCCGTACTGCAACAATCGGCCGATCTGGCCGAGATGGTGGGGCGGTGGCGTGATTCCGAGCCCCAGCTGATCCTGGCCTTTGGGCCAGTCCACTGGTTGAAGGCGCTAGATACGCAGTTGTCCACCCAACTGGCGCACGTCCCACGTCTGGGTTGTACCTCGGCGGGGGAGATCTCCAACCAGGGTGTCACTGACGACACCTGTGTCGTTACCGCCATCCACTTTGAGTCCGTCCGTGTGCAGGCGGTCAGTGCCGGTTTGGCGCAGATGGGTGATTCGTTTGCGGCCGGTCAGCGCCTGGGGCAGCAGCTGCCCGTGACAGGTTTGCGGCTAGTCTGGGTTCTGGGGCAGGGCATCCACATCAATGGCAGCGCCTTGATCGCCGGTTTGGTGGATGTGCTGGGTGACCAGGTGTTGATCACCGGTGGCCTGGCTGGCGATGGTGCCGCGTTCAAGACCAGTTTTGTGCTGGACAACACAGGTGTGCACCCGGATCGGGTGAGCTGTGTTGGCCTCTACGGCGATAGCTTGCAGGTGACACATGGTTCTTTTGGGGGCTGGCAGCCATTTGGTCCGGCACGCAAGGTGACGCGTTGCCTGGACAACGTGTTGTTTGAACTGGACGGTGAGCCGGCGCTAGAGATTTACAAACGGTATCTGGGTGACCATGCCCGTAACTTGCCGATCTCGGGTTTGTTGTTTCCGATGGCGATGCTAGGGCAGGACCAGACCGACGCGGGGCTGATTCGAACCATTTTGGGGGTGGACGAAGCCCAGGGCAGCCTCATCCTGGCCGGTGACATTGACCCACAAGGTTATCTGCGCTTGATGCACGCCAGCACCGACGCGCTGGTGGATGGTGCCGAAACCGCCGCGACTTTGGCCAGCCAGGCCGCCACGTCGACCACACAGGGGTTGGCCCTGCTGGTGAGTTGTGTCGGCCGCAAGCTGGTCATGGGGGACCGGGTCGATGAAGAGGTGGAGGTGGTGGCCGACGTGTTCCGTCACAAAGCCACGCTCGCTGGTTTTTATTCGTATGGCGAGATCAGCCCGATGCTCGGTGGCTTGGACTGCAAACTGCACAATCAAACCATGACGATCACTTATTTGACGGAAATCCCGGTGTCATCATGAGCACATCTCAGGCCATGCACAAGCTGCTCAGCCGCCAGGTCAGGCGTTGGCTGGGTGTGGAGGACGAGCAGATGCCGGCCGTGCTGGCGGAGTTGGCGCAACTGTCCCACGCCCCGGGGGTGTCCGAGTCCGCTGCCCGCTTGCTGACCGGTCTGGAGAGTTTTCTGGCCCGTGTGGTGGAGACCTACGAACAAAGTGACCGTGATTTGGAGCTGAAAACGCGCAGCCTGCAGCTCAGCTCGGTTGAGCTGTCGCATGCCAATGACCGCTTGCGCCACGAACTCGACAGCCGCACACGGGCGATGGAATCGCTGCGCGAAACCGCCGACGACCTGATGCGGCAGATGGGCCCGTATTCGCCGGTGCTGCGAGATGACAGCCTGGAGTCGCTGTCGAAGCTGATGTCAGACTTGGTGTCCCAGCGTGAAGCCAGCCAGCGTGAGTTGCAGGCGGCTTTGACCGATCTGGCCAACCAGAAGTTTGCGCTTGACCAGCATGCCATCGTCAGCATCACCGATCTGGCGGGGGACATCACCTATGCCAACGACAAGTTTTGCCAGATCAGCGGTTATCCGCGAGAGGAATTGCTGGGAAAAAATCACCGCCTGATCAAATCCGGCAGGCAGCACATCAGCTTCTTCACCACGTTATGGCAGACCATTTTGAAAGGGGAGGTCTGGCACGGAGAAATCTGCAATCAGGCCAAGAACGGCAGCATTTACTGGGTGCAGGCGACGATTGTCCCGTTGTTGGAAGACGGCGCCCCGCGCCAGTTCATTGCGATCCGAACCGACATCACCGCCCGCAAAAACCTGCAGACGGTGATGACCCAGACCGAAGAACGCCTGCGCCGCATCACCAACGCGGTGCCTGGTGTGGTGTTCCAGTGCCAGGTCGGTGCAAGCGGTATTCGCTACACCTTCTTGAGTGATCGCTTGAAGGAAATTCGTGGGCTGGAGCGTGATGAACTGATGCGCAATGGACTCCTGAGTTTTGATCAGATTCTGGAGCCAGACCGCACGCGCTGTTTGTCCGAGGTGATGGTCGCAGCCCAACGGCGCGAGGCCTGGAGTGCTGAATACCAAGTGCTGTTGCCCGACAAGCGCAAACGTTGGATTCGTGCTGAGGTTCGACCCGACCCAGTACCCGCCGAGGACGGGGCGACGGTGTTCACCGGGATTTGGCAAGACGTGACGGCTGTTCGAGAAGCTGGTGACCGGCTGCGTGAAGTCACCGAGAACATCCCGGTGGTGGTGTTCCAGTACCGTTTGTGGGCGGATGGCCGTCAGACTTTTCCGTTCTGCAGCTCGGTCATGGAACAGATCAGTGGGTTGTCGCACCAAACCATCATGAACGACGCGACGAGCTTTTTTGCGCTGATTCATCCGGACGATCAGCCCGTGTTTGTTCAGTCGTTCAAAAATTCGGCGCGTTTTGGCGCGCGGATCTCACTCGATTTCAGGTTGCGGCACCCGCAAACCGGTGTCTTGATCTGGGTGCATGGTGAGTCCATGCCCAAGGCTGCCGCCGACGGTGGGGTGTTGTGGAATGGCTATCTTGCGGACATTTCTCTGGCCAAACAGGCGTCTGAGGATTTGCAGCGTGCCAAAGAGGCCGCTGAGGTGGCCAGCCGAGCCAAGTCGGATTTTCTGGCCAACATGAGCCATGAGATCCGCACCCCGATGAATGGGGTGATTGGCATGACCGAGCTGGTGCTTGACACCCAGCTGACCGCTGAGCAGCGCGAGTATCTGGAGATTGTCAAACTGTCCTCGGACAGCTTGCTGCGGGTCATCAACGACATTCTGGATTTCTCCAAGATCGAGGCTGGCAAGCTGCAGATTGAGGCCATCCCTTTCCAACTGTCACAGATGCTCAGTGAAACGCTCAAGCAACTGGCGGTGCCGGCCCAGGCCAAGGGCCTGGCTTTGGTGTGTGACCTCGATCAGCGTGTGCCCAACGACCTGGTGGGTGATCCCGGGCGACTGCAACAGATCCTGATGAACCTGATAGGCAACGCCATCAAGTTCACCGACCAGGGAGAGGTGGTGCTGCGTGTGCGCGGCCAACCAGCGCCTGGTGGTCGCTTGCGCTTGATGTTCAGCGTCACGGATACCGGCGTCGGCATTGCCCAAGCCAAACTGGACAGCATTTTTGAGGCGTTTTCGCAGGAAGACAGCAGCATCACCCGACGTTTTGGCGGTACCGGTCTGGGCTTGTCCATTTCGTCACGTCTGGTGGCGGCCATGGGTGGTCAGATATCGGTCAGCAGCCGTTTGGGGGCTGGCAGCCAGTTTGACTTTGATGTGGTGCTGGACACCGCCGTGCCGACCCAGACAGTTGGCCCCGAGGGTCCCCCGCACCCAAGCAGCCCGGTCACTCCGGCCATTAAAACGACACCGGCGTCGGACAGCGACAGCGCCACACCGGCCAGCGCGGCACTGGACATCCTGCTGGTGGAAGACAACAAGATCAACCAGAAACTGGCTTTGGTCTTGCTCGGGCGCATCGGTCACCGGGTCACGCTGGCTGACAACGGCCAGGTTGCCCTGGATCTGCTGGCGCAGCGCCGTTTTGATCTGGTGCTGATGGACATGATGATGCCGGTGCTTGACGGGCTGCAGGCAACCCGCTGCTTCCGCGCCAGCGAGCAGGGGCGGCGCACGCCGATTGTGGCGATGACCGCCAATGTGATGCCGGGTGACCGGGAACGTTGCCTGCAGGCCGGTATGGATGATTACCTATCCAAACCCATCTCTGTTTCTGAAATAAATCGTGTTCTAGCCCTTTTGTTATCTGGGTCAAATGCTTCTGAAAATATAGCAATCGAGGCTGCCGTCGCCAACCCGCTGGTGGCCCCGGAGTTGGGCGAAGCGGGGTTTGATTACGCCTTGGCCTTGAGCCAAATGGACCAGGAGGTGCTGGGCGTCATTGCGGGTGTTTTTCTGCAGCAGGGGCCCATGGAACTGGCAAAGTTACAGCAGGCGCTGGCACAGACAGACTGGCCAGCGCTGGTCCACAGTGCACATACGCTCAAAGGCATTTTGGGTCTGTTTGGTGCGCGCCCGGCCATTGATCTGGCGTCAGAGCTGGAACAATTGGCCTTGGGGGTTGATGGACGTGGGGCGGACGCCGAGCGCGAGGTCGCGCAGTCCAGATGCCAAGCCTTGGTCTATCAGGTGGAACTTTTGTTGGCCGCCCTGAGCCGTCGCCAATGTGCGGTGTTACAGTGAAATTAGCCAGTGCCTCATGGCTGGTCAGCGTTTTGACCGGATGGGTGCCAGATTGTGAAGATGTTCGACCATGAGCTACAAGGTATTGATTGTTGACGACGCGGAAATCAACCTGATCCTGTTTGAGGCCCTGCTTAAACGCATGGGCAATTGCGAGGTTGTTAAATTTTCTAGTTCTGTGGCCGGTCTGGCCTGTGCTCAGTCAACTGATTTTGATTTGGTGATCGTGGATTACATGATGCCGGACCTCAACGGCATGGAATTCATCGCTGCATTTCGCAACACATCGGGGCGTGAACATATTCCGGTGCTGATGATCACCGCCAATGACCAGAGACAGGTGTTGTATGAGGCGCTCGACATTGGTGCCACAGATTTCCTGACCAAACCGGTTGACAAAATTGAGTTCAAGGCGCGTGTCAACAACATGCTGCAACTGGGTGCCAGCCGCAAAGTGTTGACGGATCATGCGGCCAGGCTGGCCGACGAGGTACGCAGGGCCACGTCGGTCATCAAGGAGCGTGAACGCGAGACTGTGCTGCGGCTCTCCAAGGCAGCTGAATACCGTGACCCCGAAACCGGTGCCCACATTCTGCGCATGGCGCACTATTCCGAGCTGATTGGCCGGGGCTTGGGCATGTCGAATGCCAATTGTGAGCTGCTGCTGGAGGCCGCGCCGATGCATGACATCGGTAAGGTGGGCATTGCCGACAGTATTTTGCTCAAACCCGGGCGGCTCAGCCCACAGGAGTTTGAGATCATGAAACAGCACGCTCTGATTGGTTACAACATCCTCCAAGGCAGCTTGTCCCAGGTGTTGCAGGTTGGTGCGGAGATCGCGCTGGGTCACCACGAGAAATTTGACGGCTCGGGTTACCCGGGTGGTTTATCTGGCGAGAGTATTCCAATCTTTAGCCGCATCGTGGCAGTCGCAGACGTGTTTGACGCCCTGACATCGGACCGGCCCTACAAAAAAGCCTGGTCGCTGGAGCGTGCCAGCGAGCATATTCAGGCCAATGTCGGCAGCCACTTCGACCCAGCGTGTGTGACCACGTTTTTGGCCCAGTGGGACCGTGTGCTGGAAATTCAGCGCAGGTTCAAAGATGCCGACTGAGCGTCAGTATTATCAATATTGATAGCTGTCAGCCCTTGATGCATAAGGACTGCAGGCCAATTTAACGTAAAACCAGCACAGGGATGTGCGAGTGTGTCAACACCTGCTGGGTTTCGCTGCCCAACAGCAGGCGCTTGACACCCTTGCGACCATGTGAGGCCATCACAATCAGGTCACATTGGTGTTTTTTGGCGGTCACGATGATGGCGTCGGAGACGATGTCCGATTTCACGGTCAGTGCTGTTGTTGTGACACCTTTCAGCTCGGCGTCTTTTTTCACGCCATCCACCACCGCCTGGCCTTCTTCGGCCCATTGCTGTTCAATGCGTCCGATTTCGCTGGCCTGAAGCGCCAAGCCTCCCTCAAAGTAGCTTTGCGGGTACTGCGGCACCACCTTGATCACCACCAACTCCGCCTGGCAGAGTGCTGCCAGCGAAATGGCGTTGTTGACAGCGGTTTTGGACAGAGGGGAACCGTCTGTGGCCACAAGAATCTTTTCATACATGGTGACTTCCTTTGCAGATCAAAAATCGAGCTCGTTCCTATACTATCAGCCGATTTTGCTTCTGCCTGGGTAATTTGATGAGTTTTTCCGCCAACACTGACCGTCCACCCTTGCCCGGTGATTTCCGCCTGCCAGCTGACCTGGGGGCGGTCAGCGGTGACAAGACAACACGTGGTGCGCTTCAGGCGGATACGCTGGAAGACTTGCAGGTTCTTGATGACGAGCAAGAGTGGTCGGCCTTCAGTCGGCAGGATGTGGCCGACCCGGGATGCTGGGAATCCAATCTCATGATCGAAGGCATGCACTGCGCGGCCTGCGCCCTGACGGTGGAGGACGCGCTCAAACGCATTCCCGGCGTGTTGTCTGCCGATGTCAGTGCCGGCAGTCATCGCGCCAAAGTGGTCTGGCAGGCGCCGCTGGTGTTGCCTTCGCGCTGGATGCAGGCGGTGGCTGATTCGGGCTACCGGGCGGTGCCGGCCAATGACACGTTTGCCAGGGAACGACGCCGGGTTGAAGCGCGCAAAGCGCTGTGGCGGGTGATGGTGGCGGGTTTGTGCATGATGCAGGTCATGATGTATGCCTACCCGGCTTATATCGCCACCCCGGGTGATTTGTCGGTTGAGATGGAGCAACTGCTGCGCTGGGCCTCGTGGGTGCTGACGCTGCCGGTGATTTTGTTCTCCTGCAGCCCGTTTTTTGTCAATGCCTGGCGTGACATCGTGCACCGGCGGGTCAGCATGGATTTGCCGGTGGCGCTGGGCATGCTGATCACCTTTGTGGTGAGCACGGCGGGCACGTTTGAGCCACAGGGCATGTTTGGCCACGAGGTGTATTTCGACTCCTTGACCATGTTTGTCTTTTTCTTGCTGGCCGGGCGCTGGTTTGAATTGCGCCTGCGCGACCGCACCGCTGGCGCGCTTGAGGCGCTGATGAATCGCTTGCCTGATCATGTGGCCCGGCAAAAGGCGGACGGTGGATTTGAGCGCGTGCCTGTTCGGCGTCTGCAGCGTGAAGATGTCATCCAGGTGCGCCCGGGCGAGGCCTTTCCGGCCGATGGTGTGGTGCTGCGTGGCCAGACTTCGGTGGACGAATCGCTGCTGACCGGTGAGTCCCGGCCGGTGGCGCGCGCTGAAGGTGATGCGGTGATCTCCGGCAGCCACAACTTGGCCGCCGCGGTGCTGGTTCGGGTTGAGCGTCTGGGTCAGGAGACGCGGTTTGCACAAATTGTCAGCCTGATGGAAAGCGCCTCTACCAGCAAGCCGCATCTGGCCAGAATGGCAGACACCGTGGCCAAGCCGTTTTTGATCGGTGTGCTGATTGCCGCTGCCCTGGCCTGTGTCTATTGGTGGGGCATCGACCCGGAACACGCCTTGATGGTGGCTGTGTCGGTGCTGGTGGTGACTTGCCCCTGTGCCCTGTCTCTGGCCACACCTGCTGCGATGTTGTCGGCAGCGGGTGCCTTGGCGCAACGGGGTGTGCTGGTGCGCAGGCTGGACGCTTTTGAAGCTCTGGCCGCGGTAGATACAGTGATGTTTGACAAGACCGGCACGCTGACACGTGACGCTATGGTGCTGGGGCCGATTCACGTAGCTGAGAGTGTCAACCCGCAGCAAGCGTTGGCCATGGCCGCGGCGCTGGCGCAACAATCGTTGCACCCGGCCTCGCGGGCGCTGCTGGTGGCTGCCGAGCAGCGTGGGTTGCTAGGCCTTTGGCAAGCTACGGATGTTGTCGAAGTGGCTGGTCGCGGTTTGCGCGCCAGGGTCGCCTCTGCAGGGGAGAGCAGCGCTGGCATCGGTTTGCGACTGGGCTCCGCCGAACACTGCGGTGTGAATCAAGCCGAGTCGGATGCCTTGACGGTTCACCTCAGCGACGATCAGCGGTGGCTGGCGACGTTTGAGCTTCAGGAGGATATTCGTGCCGATGCGGCAGCAACCATTGCCAGCTTGAAGGCGCGTGGGCTGCAGGTGGTTTTGTTGTCCGGCGATGCCAGCGATGCGGCACGACGGGTGGCGGGTGCGGTGGGTATCGAGGCGTTTCAGGGGCAGTGTTCACCGCAGGACAAACTCGATTTTCTGCGCCAGGCACAGCTTGACAACCACAAGGTCGCGGTGGTGGGCGACGGCCTCAACGATGGCCCGATTCTGGCCGGTGCACATGCTTCTTTTGCGTTTGGCCAAGCGGTGCCTCTGGCGCAAGCTCAGGCTGATTTTCTGGTGTCGGGCAGCCGACTCGCCGATGTGGATGTGGCGATCGGTCTGGCCAGACGGACCTTGACCGTGGTCAGGCAAAATCTGTGGTGGGCCGCAGCTTACAACGCCATTTGTGTTCCGCTGGCCGTGGCAGGTATGTTGCCCGCCTGGCTCGCAGGCATTGGTATGGCCAGCAGTTCGCTGTTGGTTGTGGCCAATGCCCTTCGGCTCTCGCGTTTGCGGCCTATCAACAAGGAGATTTGATGGACATCATGTATCTGCTGGTGCCTCTGTCCGTGGTGCTGGTGTTTTTTATCATCGGCGGCGTATGGTGGGCCATATACAGAGGTCAATTCGAAGACGTCGAGAAGGAAGGCGAGAGAATACTTAAAGATTGAAGGGGAATTCAAAGGATAATTGACTTGTGTCAAATCGGCGACGCAGATGAGCCAAGACACTCTGCGTCTCAAACAAAGAAGAGGTGAACATGGCATTTGTAAATTCGCAGGCGACGACGTACAGCGACAAGGTTGTACGTCAGTTTGCCATCATGACCGTGGTCTGGGGTGTGGTGGGCATGCTGGTTGGCGTGATCATCGCAGCGCAGCTGGCTTGGCCAGAGTTGAATCTGGGTATTCCCTACCTGTCTTTTGGGCGCTTGCGACCCTTGCACACCAACGCGGTGATTTTTGCGTTTGGCGGTTGCGGTTTGTTTGCAACGTCTTACTACGTTGTCCAGCGGACCTGCCAGGTTCGACTTTTTGCTGAGAAGTTGGCTTCCTTCACGTTTTGGGGCTGGCAAATTGTGATTTTGTCGGCTGCGCTGTCGTTGCCGTTGGGGTTCACCAGCGGTAAAGAATACGCTGAACTGGAATGGCCCATTGACATCCTGATCACTGTGATTTGGGTGTCGTATGCCATCGTGTTTTTTGGCACGATCGGTACACGCAAGGTCAAACACATTTACGTGGCCAACTGGTTTTTTGGCGCGTTTATTCTGGCGGTGGCCTTGTTGCACTTGGTTAACAGTGCAGCTATCCCTGTCGGCGCCATGAAGTCCTACTCTGCCTATGCGGGTGTTCAGGATGCCATGGTGCAATGGTGGTATGGCCACAATGCGGTGGGCTTTTTCCTGACTGCTGGCTTTTTGGGCATGATGTATTACTTCATCCCCAAGCAAGCAGGGCGCCCGGTTTATTCCTACCGTTTGTCGATTGTCCACTTCTGGGCACTGATTTTTACTTACATGTGGGCGGGTCCTCACCATCTGCATTACACCGCCTTGCCTGACTGGACCCAATCGGTTGGTATGGTTTTCTCTTTGATTCTTTTGGCGCCCAGCTGGGGTGGCATGATCAACGGCATCATGACTTTGTCTGGTGCTTGGCACAAGCTGCGTGATGACCCGATTCTGCGTTTCTTGATCGTGTCGCTGTCGTTTTACGGAATGTCGACCTTTGAAGGTCCGATGATGTCCATCAAGACCGTTAATGCGCTCTCGCACTATACGGATTGGACCGTCGGCCACGTTCACTCTGGCGCTTTGGGTTGGGTTGGGTTGGTCACCATGGGTTCGATGTATTACTTGATCCCGCGCCTGTTTGGTCAAAAGCAGATGTATAGCGTGAAGGCGATTGAAGTCCACTTCTATACAGCAACGATTGGTATCGTGCTTTATATCGCCGCGCTGTGGATTGCGGGTGTGATGCAAGGGCTGATGTGGCGTTCGATCAATGCGGACGGCACCTTGACTTATACCTTCGTTGAATCCGTCAAGGCAAGTTATCCGTTTTATGTGTTGCGCTTGGTGGGTGGTCTGTTGTATCTCGGCGGCATGCTGGTGATGCTTTGGAACACCATCAAAACAGCGACCAGCGGCCAGGCTGTGTCAGTCAACATCCCCGCTGTTGCAGCGCACGCTTGAGGAATAAATATCATGGCGAATACACAAAAAGAAGGTGGTTTCTCCCACGGCTCAATTGAGACCAACAATGGTTTGATGATCGTTTTGATCCTGATTGTCCTGTTGTTTGGCGGCATGGTGGAAATTGTTCCTTTGTTCTTTCAAAAGACAACAACACAGCCTGTTCCGGGCTTGAAGCCATACACCGCGCTGCAGCTTGCTGGGCGCGATATCTATGAACGTGAAGGTTGTTATAACTGCCATTCGCAGATGATCCGTCCGTTTCGGGCTGAAACACTGCGGTATGGTCACTACTCGATGGCTGGCGAATTTGTTTACGACCATCCGTTTCAGTGGGGCAGCAAACGTACTGGGCCTGACCTTCACCGTATTGGTGGTAAGTACAGTGATCAATGGCAAACCACACATTTGAACAATCCTCGTGATCTGGTTCCCGAGTCCATCATGCCGGCCTATCCCTGGTTGTCAAAAAACATGGTGGATGCAGACAGTCTGCCAGCACACATGAAAGGTCTTCGCAAGGTTGGTGTTCCTTACACGGATGAAGACATTGCAGGTGCGTCAGAGGCTGTGAAGGGCAAGACCGAGATGGAAGCAGTGGTTGCTTACCTGCAAGGTTTGGGCCTTTACGTCAAATAAACCTGGGGGCAATGATGGAATTCGATATCAATGCTGCAAGAGTTTTTGTTACTTTGCTGAGTTTTGTGATGTTCATCGGCATCATGATTTGGGCCTATTCCAGCAAAAACGCTTCTGATTTTGATGAGGCAGGAAAACTGCCTTTCGATCAAGACTGACTCGGACACTGAGAAGGAAAATAAAATGAGTGATTTTGTAAGCGGCTTTTGGTCAATGTACGTTGCCGGCTTGGTTGTTGTGAGTATTCTCGCGTGCCTGATCTTGTTGATCATGACGGGAAAAGCCAAGGCTATGACTGCCAGTGACAACACAACGGGCCATGTATGGGATGGTGATTTACGTGAAATGAATAACCCGTTGCCCAGGTGGTGGAGTTATTTGTTCGTGATCACGGTGCTCTTCGGCTTTTCGTATCTCGCGCTGTATCCGGGTTTGGGCAGTTTCCCCGGTTTGCTTGGTTGGACTTCTAGAGGTCTGTACGTCAGCGAGATCAAACAAGGTGAAGAGCAGACGGCGCCGGTTTATGCACGTTTTGCCAGCATGGCACCTGAAGATATTGCCAAGGACCCTGTGGCTATGGCGATTGGTGAGCGCTTGTTCAGTAACAACTGTGCCCAATGTCATGCTTCCGATGCCCATGGTCAAAAAGGGTTCCCCAATTTGACAGATGGAGATTGGTTGCATGGTGGAACTCCTGATGCCATCAAAGAGACGATTACGAATGGGCGCGCCGGTAACATGCCACCGATCGCAGCTGCAGTTGGCACACAGGATGATGTGAAAAATGTTGCTAACTATGTGCTGTCTTTGTCTCCTGGTGGTCAGAAGATTGCTGACCCGGCAAAAGCTGCATTGGGCAAGGAAAAGTTCGAGACCGTTTGTGCGGCTTGCCATGGTCCGGATGGCAAGGGCATGATTGCCATTGGTTCTGCCAACCTGACGGACGATATTTGGCTCCATGGTTTTGGTGAAAAGGCCATCATGGACATGGTCAATAACGGCAAGGTGAATATCATGCCCGCGCAGGCCTACCATCTGACCGAGCCACAAATCAAGGTGCTGACGTCTTACATCTGGGGCTTGTCTAACAAGAAATAGATATGTTTGTTCTGGTCTGGATGGCCGAGTCGGCCAACCACAGAACTTGACGCATGATGAGAGGGAAACAGTCATGTTTCCCTCTTTTTTGTTTTGAAATCGATTTTTTTCGCTGAATGCGAAGATATGAAGGGGATACCGATGAACAGTGAATCATTGAGCAATGGCAAACCCTGGTGGACTTATGGCCACGTTTGGTTGGTGATCAGCGGACCATTGGCTGTTATTTTTGCCTGTATGGTGACTTTCTATTTCATTGCCAACAGCCCAAACGAGATCATCTCGGGTCAGGATGTGGAAATTGAACACATAAGGAATTCAAAAACCATTGAAAGCGGTAATGCGCCAGCTGAGATGGCACGTAACCATGCCGCGACGGGTGTCATTCCCGCTCCTAAAGTGAAACTGGTGCAACCGAAATAGTGTTTATTTCGGGTTGACAATATCCTGCAACGCGCTGGTGTTGAGGATATGAACATGGCGTTGTTTGACGGCAACAATGCCATCCTCCACAAATCTTGAAAAAGTGCGGCTGATGGTTTCCAGTTTGAGACCAAGATAGCTGCCAATCTCTTCCCGAGTCATTCGAAGGATCAGCTCAGACTGGGAAAACCCGCGTGAATGCAGGCGTTGCGCCAGGTTCAGCAGAAAAGCTGCCAAACGTTCTTCGGCCCGCATGCTACCCAACAGCAGCATGACACCGTGTTCGCGCACAATTTCACGGCTCATGATTTTGTGAACGTGGTGCTGCAACGCATTCACTTCCCTTGACAAAGCCTCAATTTCTGCAAATGGCATGGCACAGATTTCAGCGTCTTCCAAAGCCACGGCATCACATGAGTGAAAGTCATTGACGATGCCGTCCAAGCCAATGATTTCTCCCGCCATTTGGAACCCGGTGACTTGATCTCGCCCGTCTTCAGAAGTGATGCAGGTTTTGAAGAAGCCGGTGCGGATGGCATACAAGTTGGTGAACCTCTCACCGTTATGAAAAAGTGTTTCTCCGCGCTTGACCTTGCGCCTGGAGCCAATCATTTCGTCGATACGATTGAGTTCATCCTGAGTGAGGCCAATAGGCATGCACAACTCGCGCATATTGCAGTTGGCGCAGGCGATTTTGATAGTCTCATAATTCATGAGCACGATTTTGACATTGTTCTTCACCTATAGCTGACCTATGTCAAATTGAGCCTATTCGGTTTCTCCCTCTTGATTGATCAAAATCAAGAATGGAAAAGGGTGCAGGCAGCACATTTACACTCTCCAACTAGGAAATATTTGATGATTGAGTCTGAAGCAGTACCCATCTCAGAAGCTTTGATCCGGCAATACGACGTGTCGGGACCGCGGTACACCTCGTATCCAACCGCAGACCGTTTCGTGGAGGCTTTTACTGCGCAGGATTATGCTTTGGCACTGGAGCAACGCCACTCGGGAGCCGCTGCGTTGGCGCTGCCACTCTCTTTGTATGTTCACATCCCGTTTTGTGAGTCTTTGTGTTACTACTGCGCCTGCAATAAGATCATCACTAAACACCATGACCGAGCAGCGGCTTACCTTCGTTATCTGAGCCGGGAAGTGGACCTGCACACTCTTCACATGGGTTTGGGCCAAGCGGTATCGCAATTGCATCTGGGGGGCGGCTCTCCGACCTTTCTGTCGGACACTGAACTGCGCGACCTGATGGCCTTGTTGCGCCGCAGTTTCAAGTTGATCCAAGGCGGAGAATATTCGATCGAAATCGACCCCCGTACGATTGACAACCAACGGCTTGATGTGTTGGCTGAACTCGGCTTCAACCGGCTGAGTTTTGGCATCCAGGACTTTGACCCGGCGGTGCAGAAAGCGGTGCACCGCATTCAACCGGCTGAACAGGTGTTTGCGCTGGTGGCTGCGGCGCGTGAGCGCGGGTTTGAATCCATCAACGCTGACCTGATTTACGGTCTGCCAGAACAAACGCCTGAGTCGTTTGACCGCACTCTCACGCAAATTGTGGAGTTACGACCCGATCGCATCGCCTTGTACGCCTACGCCCATTTGCCTGAGCGTTTCAAGCCGCAACGTCGGATTTCCTCGGTTGAGATTCCTACCGCCGCCGCCAAGGTGTCAATGCTGGCACGGTCCATGGCGGCCTTCATGGCTGCGGGTTATGTTTACATTGGGATGGACCACTTTGCGCTGCCTAACGACTCACTGGCAATAGCCAAGCGCCAGGGGCGGCTGCATCGCAACTTCCAGGGTTACAGCACCCAGCCCGATTGCGACATGGTTGGCCTGGGCGTGTCGTCGATTGGCCGGGTGGGTGCCACCTACAGCCAAAATGCCAAAACGCTCGAAGAATATTACGACTTCCTCGATCAAGGTCAGTTTCCGATTGTGCGTGGCTTGGCCCTGTCGCGCGACGATCTGGTGCGCCGTGGTGTCATCATGGCGTTGATGTGTCAGGGGCGGCTGTCGTACGAATCCATCGAGTCGGCCTACTTGGTTGATTTCAAACACTATTTCGCCAAAGAACTGGAAGTCATGGCCACCCAGGTTGAGCAGGGCCTGGTGATATTGGACGACACAGGTATCCAAGTCACCACCAAAGGTTGGTTCTTTGTCCGGGCGGTGGCTATGGTGTTTGACCGGTATTTGCAAACTGACCGTACCCGCACCAAGTTTTCCAAAATCCTCTAATCTGAGGGCATGCAAACCGCCCTCGCCACCACCGCCTTGTTTATGGGTCTCGCAGGTGGTCCCCACTGTATTGCCATGTGTGGTGCAGCCTGCGCCGGCATTGGGCGCGCCGCGGGTGAGCGGCAGGCTTCGGCCATGTGGGTTTTTCAGGGCGGCAGAATCCTCGGCTATTCGGCCATGGGGGCGTTGGCTGCAGCGTCGATGCAGGGCCTGGGCTGGATGACGGTGCAAAGCGCGGCACTGCGGCCAGTCTGGACCCTGTTTCATGTGGCGGTACTGGTGATGGGTTTGGTGTTGCTTTGGAATGCGCAACAACCGATCTGGCTCGAACAACTCGGGAAAAAGATCTGGGCCAAGGCGCGCAGCTTGGTGGTTAGCCGGGGTTTGTCCGGCACGCTGGCTCTGGGTGCGTTGTGGGCCTTGCTGCCGTGTGGTTTGTTGTATTCAGCGCTGTTGGTGGCGGGGTTGTCCGGGCATGTGTTGGATGGTGCTTTGGTCATGGCGCTGTTTGCGCTGGGCACCAGCGTGTCAATGATGCTCGGGCCGTGGTTATGGTTGCGTCTGGGGCGCAACAACCAGGGTGACTGGGGCGTCAGGCTAGCTGGCCTGGCTCTGGCTGGCAGTGCTGCTTGGGCGTTGTGGATGGCCTACGCCCACAACCAGGCGCCTTGGTGTTTGCCGCCTGGGTGAGTTAAGTTCATCGAACAGTAAGCGCTCTTTGCCAGCGACTTCTGTATTTGTCGGCCTATTTCAGTCCCTCAACCCGGAGCGCTTGCTGGACTGCCGGGCGCTCGCGCATGCGTACATACCAAGCTTCGAGATGGCGCAGACCGTCGAAATGGATATCGGCTTGATAGACGGATTTCAGCCAAGGGGCCTGAGCCCATCCTGTCAGGCTGTACAGGTAGGCGTCAGCCACTGTGAATGTATCGCCCATCAAATACTTGCGATTTTCCAGTTGCGCATCAATCCAGACATAACGTTTCTCTAGTTTCGGTTTGGCGGTCTCAACGTACTTTCCAGCCTGTACGGCGTAAAGCAAGGGGATGAAGCCTTTGTGGATTTCCGAGGTCAAGAAGCTCAGCCATTCCTGAAGACGATAGCGCTCCAAGCTACCGTTTTCTGGTGCCAGGCCTGATTCCGGCTTGAGGTCCGCCAAGTACTGCACGATGGCAGGGCCTTCACGTAGTACCGATGCCGTCATCGAGTTCAAGTGCGGGGACATATCCCAATGGGCTGATTTCATGGAAATTTCGGCCGTCTTCGGTTTGATGGGTTTTGTGGTTGACCTTGACCAGTGTGACCCCCAGGTTGAGCTCTTTGGTGACGATGTGGGGTGAAAGTGAACAGGCTCCGGGTATGTAGTACAGCTTCATGCAGATTCTCCGATTTCGATTACCAGCACATCAGACATGAGTGCCTTGGGTCATTGTTATGGTGTAAAGATAAAAATGGAAGAAGGCAATAAAATCACACATAGGTTAAAAAAATATACCAACTTGCTGTTTTGAGGAAGTGTGATATGAAATCCAATGTGACAGGCTGCTCGGTCGAAGAGTCCATGCGCCTCCTGGGTGGCCGATGGCGGCTGCTTCTGGTGTCCTATCTCGTTGACGGACCCAAACGATTCAACGAGTTGCGTCGAGACATTCCTGGCATTTCCCAACGTTCCATGACCCTTGACCTGCGGGCATTGGAAGAAGCTGGATTGGTCAAACGCACGGTGCATCCAACGGCGCCTGTGAGGGTTGAGTACGAGCTGACCGCCGACGGTGAGCGGCTCAAACCAGTTGTCGCGGTGATGAAAGACTTTGGGCTCTGGCTCAAGCAAAGGCCCCAAGCTTGAGCAGGCCAAAAACACGGCTCTGAGAAAATCAGGGCGTTACCTCTTGGCCACAAGTGCCCAGAAATATGACTGTCCGATGGGTGGCTGATAGATGAATACCAGAGAAAACAAACAACTGACCGCAAAAGCGTCGCCCTGCAACTTGCGCGGCCGAGCTGTGTTCAATGCAACTGTCTGTTGCATTTTTCTGTGGTGCAACAAGCATGTGGTCGAGAAGCTCTGCACGGAACTCGAGTCCGCTTTGACGGGTGGGTTGCAAACGCTGTACCGAGGGACCTGGACCAGAGCGACATGGATATTGAGATGACCCCCGGGGCGGAGTCGTGACGCAGGTTCAAGTTCAACCGGGGTTCGAGATGCATGAATCCTGGCCCACCTCGCCATGGCCGTCATCTGCGCCGCTCCTCAGTACCTTCGCCCGCTTTGGCTGGCTGAGGTTTGTCACCAATCAGGTCAGTTGTTGCATGAGCGACGCGATGTTCATCACACCCCAATGGTCCATGATCCGCCCGTCCCGTACCCGCAAGACATCAATGACATCGAAGTTGACGGTTCGCCCGGTCGCAGGAATGCCAAGGAATTCGCCCTTCTGAGTTCCCTTGTAGGTCTTGCGCGTCGTGACCAGATCGCCTTCACCCGTTTGGAATTCGATGGTCGCAACCATGTCGGGAAACGCACTGCGGAAGGCGTGGTAGAGTTGACAGGCGCCGTTTCGCGTCGGAGGGAAGCCCGGCGACGGCGTGTGGTCGATGAAGGCCGGGTCCATGAGTTCGTCGAACACGGCGAAGTCCCCGCCGGTTTGGACTTCGTCGACCAGGCGGCGAACGATGGCTTTTTCAATTTGCAGCGACATGACAATTCCTTCGTTCACACAGAGGTCGGGTAGGCGCCGTGGAAAACGGATTCTGCCAGCGGACGTCGAGGTGACGGGGTTTCCCGTGCTTTGAGCGGCTCTGGCAATTGCTCCGCATCGCCTCGCTTGCCGATGGCAACGATGGCGTGCAGAGCATGGTCTGCGGGCAGGTTGATGGCGGTGGCTGCAGCAGCGGCATCGAAGCCGCCCATGGCGTGCACATTCCAACCCGACATCGTGGCCTGCAGCGCGAGGTGCGCCCATGCCGAGCCGGCGTCAAAGGCGTGCGACGGGTTGAGCATCGGCGCCGGTGCGCCTGGTGGCGTGAATAAGGTCTGCGTCGTGATGGCAACCAGCGCGGCGGCCTTGGGCGCCCAGACTTGATTTCCCGCCCACAGGCTTGCGACCAGGGGTGCCCAGAAGGCATCTCCGCGCATCGCATAGAGAAGCGCCAAGGTTGGATGTTGAGGCCGGAGGGTGCCCAGCGCGCCGCCTCGAGTAGGCCCATCAATTGTTCTTCCGTGATCGGCGTGTCGTCGAAAGCGCGTGGAGACCAGCGGGCCAGGAAGACCTCGTTGATGAGACTGTCTGCGACACGGTTGGGTGTGATCGGTATACTTGCATTCATAAACGTCATTACTTCCTAAAAGAGAGTTTGGGTGTTTCAGTGTATGCAATTCGGAAACCGTGCACAAGAACGGAGCGCACAGTGCGCTGGTTACCTGCGGGTAACCGTCCGCTGCCAAGATTCGAGGAACCATGGACCTATCGGCTAAACCACAACTTGAAGACTGCCCTGTACGTGACGTCCTGTCGCGCGTCTCGGATNGTTGGAGCATGCTGGTGATGCTGTTCCTTGACACCGGAACCCTCCGTTTTTCCGCCCTCGGCAGGGCCATCCCCGACATCTCTCAACGCATGCTCTCTCAGACTCTTCGGCGGCTCGAGGAGGACGGACTGCTGACGCGCGAGGTGTTCCCGACCATCCCGCCGAAGGTTGAGTATTCGCTGACCGAGCTCGGGCGATCCTTGCTGGAACCATTGAAGTCGATGATGAGTTGGGCCGACACGAACCACGAGTTGATCCGCGCTGCACGCCAGCGCGCCGCGGTGGCAACTTTGTCAGCGATGCGACAATAATTTGTTGATCTGGCTGCGTCGGCAGGTGCGAGAACACATCCTGCAGATGAACATGTGGATCGTGGCCGTTGAGCTTGGTCTGATGTATGAATGCGGTGTGATCTCCGGTGTAACTGGGTGGAGTTCGTTGGTGCAGATGTACTCGCATTGCCTCGAATAGTTGCACTCGTGGCTTTTGAATGCCCGAAAACACCTCAGATATACAGGACAAGGGATACATGAAAACAGAAGAAAATCAACAGCTTGGCTTGAGCTTGTCACCATGGCGCTTAAGCGTCGCGCCGATGCTCGATTGGACCGATCGCCACTGTCGTTATTTTCATCGGCTGCTGTCGCGCCAGACTCTGCTGTACACCGAGATGGTGACCACTGGTGCGCTGATCCATGGTGATGTGGCGCGCCATTTGCGTTTTAACCCTGAGGAGCAGCCCGTCGCCCTTCAACTGGGCGGCAGCGATCCGGTTGACCTGGCCGCTTGCGCCAAATTGGGGGCTCAGTGGGGGTATTCGGAGATCAATCTGAACTGCGGCTGCCCGAGTGAGCGGGTGCAGCGTGGTGCCTTTGGCGCCTGCCTGATGGCCGAGCCACAACTGGTGGCGGATTGTGTCAAGGCGATGGTCGATGTGGTGGAGGTGCCGGTCACCGTCAAACACCGCATTGGCATTGACCAGGTGGAAAGTTACGACTTTGTCTGCGATTTTGTCGGCGCGGTCAGCCAGGCCGGTTGTGCCACCTTCATCGTGCATGCCCGCAACGCCTGGCTCAAAGGCCTGAGTCCCAAGGACAACCGCGACATTCCACCGCTGCGTTATGACTGGGCCTACCGCCTCAAACGCGATTTCCCGAACCTGACCATTGTGCTCAACGGCGGCATCACCACCACCGACCAGCTGCAGACCCATCTGGCCCAGGTAGATGGCGTCATGCTCGGCCGCGAGGCCTATCACAACCCGTGGTGGCTCAGTGAATGGGACAGCTTGCTGGCGTCGCCCCAGGCAGCAGACGGATTGCAGGCAGCCAACCCGCTGACCCGCGAGTTGGTAGAGCAACAAATGGTGGACTACATGGCGCGTGAACAGGCGACACACGGCACCCCTTGGCCAACAATTGCTCGACACATGCTGGGCCTGCGCCATGGCTTGCCGGGTGCGCGCCACTGGCGCCGAGCCTGGAGCGACCACAGCCTCAAAACTTTGCCCGCGGCGCAAGTGATGGCGATTGCCCATGGGCACCAGAATATATAAGAAATTGGCCTCTAGCCCTTTATTTGATTGGGATAGTAGCTATATTTTGAATAGTAAAAAGGGAATCTCTTCATCATGACAACACCACAGGTTGCTTGTATTTGCTTGGTGTGTGGCATGCTTGCTGTGACCTCTGGTTGTGCTTTACCCATGCGAGCGTGGTACGACGGTTTGCAAATCGGCGCCCAGAACAGCTGTGACAATCAGCCCCCAGGTGCCCGCGAAGAATGCCAAGCGCGCCTGAACAACAAAAGTTACGACGCTTACGAGAAGGAACGCAGCGCCCCGCGCTGAGTCACAGTTGTGCCATTTCAGGCAAGTTATCATGAGGTTCTTGTGGAAGGCAGCCTGTGAAACGCTGATTCCTTCCCATCTTTAGCCCAGAATCCTCCCCACCCGTGCGTCTTAATTCCATCAAGTTATCCGGCTTCAAGTCGTTTGCTGAGCCCACCAACTTTCTGTTGCCCGGCCAACTGGTCGGGGTGGTGGGCCCCAACGGCTGTGGCAAATCCAACATCATGGACGCGGTGCGCTGGGTGCTGGGCGAGAGTAAAGCGTCCGAGTTGCGTGGTGAATCCATGCAGGACGTCATCTTCAACGGCACCACCACCCGCAAACCCGCCAGCCGCGCCAGTGTTGAACTGGTGTTTGACAACGACGACCACCGCGCCGGCGGCCAGTGGAGCCAGTTTGCCGAGATCGCCGTCAAACGCGTGCTGACCCGCGACGGCACCAGCAGTTACTACATCAACAACCAGGCGGTGCGCCGCCGCGACGTGCAGGATGTGTTTCTGGGCACCGGCCTGGGACCGCGTGCCTACGCGATCATCGGCCAGGGCACCATCAGCCGCATCATCGAGAGCCGCCCCGAAGAGCTGCGCCTGTTCCTCGAAGAGGCCGCCGGTGTCTCCAAATACAAGGAACGCCGCCGCGAGACCGAAAACCGCCTGAGCGACACCCGTGAGAACCTGACCCGGGTCGAAGACATCCTGCGCGAGTTGAACGCCAACCTGGACAAGCTGGAAAAACAGGCTGAGGTCGCCAAAAAGTACAACACCTTGTCTGAGGCCGCGTCACTCAAGCAACATCAGCTCTGGTTTTTGAAGCGTGCCGAGTCTGAGACCGATCAAACGCGTGTCCATACCGAGGCGCAGGAGGCGGTCAACGCGCTGGAATCGCGCATGGCCGA